>ERZ773269.457-NODE-457-length-48834-cov-9.831567_pt1 | contig 48834 bp, 39 predicted proteins | sample MGYA00511958_ERZ773269 | MGnify/ENA primary metagenome ERZ773269 (study PRJEB29015, sample SAMEA2737761) | human gut metagenome | biome: human gut; feature: human-associated habitat; material: faeces | place: China | collected 2012 ... | reverse complement strand
GTGACCATCCGTTCCCGGTTTTCACGGCAGTTGAAGATAGCATAAGAAGAATCAGTCTTGCCGAATAAGATCTCTATGCCAGCCACACCCAAAACGATATATTCAAGCGGTGAAGCGTTCAGACTCAATTCCGTGTGCTCCACCTGTGGATTGACGATGACCATATCATCCGGCTTGACCGGGTACAACTGCCCACTCAGGTAGAACTGTCCTTCTCCGCTCAGGCAATAGAACAGCTCCGTGCAGGAATGGGTGTGAGCCGTGCTGTTCCAGTCGCCGCCGAATTTGCTTTTGCTGATGTACAGCAAGCGAAAGGACTCACGGGGAGCGGGAGCGTGACGAATATCAAAGCGTTCGGTGCTCATAACAGGCTCCTTTACAGCAAAACGCAATAAACATAAAAATAAAAACAAGAGACTAAAAATATAATCGCAAAATAATCGCAAAAACCGATGCGTTGAATCGTGCGTTTTTCTCATTATAGGGGCAAAGAAGAAAAAATGCAAGCCCTGATTTTGGACAGGATAAATATTTTTAATGCCGTTAAAGAATAAAAATATGTCAAACTGGTTACAAACGGGAAGAATGTACCAAAACAGATGGGACGAATTTAGCGCTTTTGCTGAAAGAAATTTCTAAAAAAGCAAGATTTATAAAAAACGAAACAACAAACATCTTGTTGCAAAGGGTGAAAACCTCTATATTGAAATCAATAAATCACACGACCCTCTCGGACAAAACCTGTTTGTCCCGGTTGTGGTTTTGAACGGAATCTTTATGATGGAGGATACACTATGAAACGCATTTCTCGTCGCAATTTCCTGAAAGCGGCTGGCGTGGGTGCCGCTGCACTGGGGCTGGCCGCCTGCGGCAGTTCTTCCAGCTCTACCGGTTCCAGCACGACTTCTTCGGCTGCTGCCTCTGCCACGCCTGCGGAGGACGTGACCATCAAAGTCGCTGCCATTGAGACCGCTTACGGCTCCGAGATGTGGCAGAAGGTCGCCGATGCCTTTACCACCCAGACGGGCATCAAGGTGGAACTGACCACCGACAAGAACCTGGAAGATGTCATCGGCCCCTCCATGCAGGGCGGCGATTACCCGGATGTGATCCATCTGGCCACTGGTCGTGAAGCTGCTCTGACCGAGCAGTTCATCAAGGGCAATCTGATCGCTGACATCACCGATGTGCTGAGCATGACGGTTCCCGGCGAGAGTAAGAAAGTCAGCGAGAAAATTGCCGGCGGCTTTACCGATACTTCTCTTACCAACCCTTACGGTGATGGCAAGACCTATCTGGCTCCCATGTTCTACAGCCCCTGCGGTCTGTTCTACAACGCAGGGTTGCTGAAAGAAAAAGGCTGGGATGTGCCCACCACATGGGATGAAATGTGGGAACTGGGTGACAAGGCGGCTGCGGAGGGTACCTACCTGTTCACTTACCCCACCACCGGCTACTTTGATGCGTTCTTTTATGCGCTGATGTATGCAGCAGGCGGCCCCGACTTCTTCAACAAGGCTACCCATTATGAAGAAGGCATCTGGGACACTGCCGAAGCACAGACCTGCTTTGACATCGTGACCAAACTGGCCTCCTACACCAACCCCATCACTCCGGCACAGGCGAACGATCAGGACTTTACCCAGAATCAGCAGCTGGTGCTGGATAACAAGGCTCTGTTCATGCCCAACGGTACATGGATCGTGGGCGAAATGGGCGAAGCTCCCCGTGCGGATGGCTTCGAGTGGGGCATGACTGCTCTGCCCGCAGTCAAGGCTGGCGGCGATCAGTACAGCTATACATGGTTTGAGCAGGCATGGATTCCGGCAGGTGCGGAGCATCTGGATGCGGCCAAGCAGTTTGTAGCCTACCTGTACAGCGACGAAGCCTGCAAGCTGTTTGCCGAAAGCGGCGCGATCCAGCCTGTGCTGGGGATTGCCGATGATCTGGACGGCGACAACAAGATGTTCTACTCCATCTACGACAACGGCGCAAAGGCAGCTATGGGCAACTTTGCTTCCTTCACCGCTATCCCCGGTGTGGAAGTCCGCACGGTGTTCTTTGACCCCGTCAACTCTCTGGTTTCCGGCAGCACGACGGAGCAGCAGTGGATCGATGGCATCAAGTCCGCCAGCGACCAGATGCGCGCCAACATCATCGAGTAAGAACGAAGCTGCATCCGAAAACAGCTTCCAAGGCCCTGCCCAGCGGAGGCGGTTTTGACCGCCTCCGCTTTTTTGGGTTTCTGGATTCCAGTAGAAAGGAACGGTTTGTCTATGAAATCTGACAAAAGCCGCAAACGGTTCGTGTTCCTCTGTGTGGCACCGGCCACCATCCTGTTTTTCATTTTTATGATCTTGCCAACCCTCAATGTGTTCCGCATGAGCCTGTATGAGCGTGGAGCCTACTCGCCAAACGAAACCTTTGTCGGGCTGAAAAACTTTCAGCATCTGCTGAAGGACACCCAGTTCATCCGCTCCATGCAGAACATGATCCTGCTGGTGGTGGTCGTTACCATCATCACCTTTGCGTTTGCGCTGGTGTTTGCAGCCATCCTGACCCGCGAAAAAATCAAGGGGCAGAATTTCTTCCGCATCATTTTCTACATCCCGAACATCCTGTCTGTGGTCGTCATCTCCGGTATTTTCTCTGCCATCTATAAGCCGGAGAATGGTATGCTGAACAGCATCGTCGGGCTGTTCCGGGATATGACTGACCCTATCCTCTGGAAAGGCGAAAAGCTGGTCATTCCGTCCATCATCATTGCTATGGTCTGGCAGGCTGTGGGCTATTACATGGTGATGTATATGGCTTCCATGTCCTCGGTGCCTGTCAGCTTGTACGAGAGTGCCAATCTGGATGGAGCAGGCCGTCTGACCCAGTTCTTCCAGATCACGATTCCGCTGGTCTGGACGAACATCCGTACCACCCTGACCTTCTTTATCATTTCCACCATCAATATGGCGTTCCTGTTCGTCAAGGCGATGACCAGCGGCGGGCCGAACGGTGCCTCGGATGTGGCTCTGAACTATATGTACAGCCAGAAAGATGCAGGTCTGTACGGCTACAGCATGGCAATCGGTGTGGTTATCTTCCTGTTCTCGTTCGCCTTGTCCGCCTGTGTCAATCGTGCCACCAGCCGTGAACCGCTGGAATTTTAAGGAGGAAAAATATGAAGAAAACGGAAGAAAAATCCTCCCGTTCGGCGGAGGGCCTGTACAAATTTTTTATCTATTTTGTGCTGATCCTGCTGGCTGTGACGATCATTGTGCCGGTGGCATGGGTGTTTATGGCATCCATCAAGCAGAACTCGGAGTTCTACGGCAATCCGTGGGCGCTGCCTGCCGGATTTTACTGGCAGAACTTCGTCAATGCGTGGAATGGAGCCAAGATGGGCGAATATATGCTCAACTCCGTTCTGGTCACAGCGCTGGCTCTGGTGCTGTTGCTGGTGATTGCGCTGCCGGCAGCTTACTGCCTGTCTCGTTTCCGGTTCAAGGGGCGCAAGCTGCTGAACACGCTGTTTATGGCAGGTCTGTTCATCAATGTCAACTATATCGTAGTTCCCATCTTCCTGATGCTGCGTGATGGTGATGTGTGGCTGAAAAACCATATTGGCAGCGGCTTTTTGCTGAACAACCTGTTCGTTCTGGCGGTCGTGTATGCAGCTACGGCACTACCCTTTACCATCTATCTGCTGTCGGGCTATTTTGCCACTTTGCCCCACGACTTTGAAGAAGCAGCCTACATCGACGGTGCCAGCTATTTCTCTGCAATGACCCGTATCATTTTCCCAATGGCGAAGCCGTCTATCATCACCATTATTCTGTTCAACTTCCTGTCTTTCTGGAATGAGTACATCATCTCCATGACCCTTATGAGTTCCACCAGCGCACCCCGTACTCTGCCGGTGGGTCTGCTGAATCTGATGCAGGCTCAGCAGAGTGCTGCGCAGTACGGCACCATGTACGCAGGTCTTGTGCTGGTGATGCTGCCCACTTTGATTTTGTACATCTGTGTGCAGAAGCAGCTGACGCAGGGCATGACGGTGGGCGGCTTGAAAGGATAAGGTGACAAAACATGAAAACATTCTGGAAAACGCATCCTGCCCTGCGCATCGTGCTGATGATCGTGCTGTTTGTGCTGTCCATTGCATTGGTTGTGGCAGGCTGGAAAATGACTGGACAGCTGGCAGGGCTTGGCATCATGCTTGTGGGCGTGGCACTGCTGCTGGCAGTATTGGCCATTTACAATGCAACCTATCAGGATTGAGGATAAGAGAGGAAAACTATGGAAGATAAGTGCAAGACCGGGCGCGTTACCATTCCGACTGACTTGGATGTGGTGCCCGAAACGCTGGAGATTCTGAAAAAGTGGGGCGCGGATGCCATCCGTGACTGTGATGGTACGGATTTCCCGCAGGAACTGAAAAACGCCGATGCAAAGATCTATTCCACCTATTATACCACGCGCAAGGATAACGCATGGGCCAAAGCAAACCCGGACGAGGTGCAGCAGTGCTACATTATGACGGGCTTCTACACCGCCCCCGGCGAGACCGTGACCATCCCTCTGATGAAAGGCATCAGCCCGGAGCTGATGCAGGTGAACACCAACGACGACATCACCCGCTGGTGGGAGGTCATGGATCGAACCACCGGTCAGCCCGTGCCGCCGGAGCAGTGGAGCTACGCCGACGGCAGTGTGACCGTACAGGCCGTACCGTTCCATGAGTATACCGTCAGTTTTCTGGCTTACCTCATCTGGGACCCGGTGCATATGTACAACGCTACCACCAACGGCTGGACGAATTTTGAGCACCAGATCACCTTTGACGTGCGTCAGCCCAAGACCCACAAGTATTCCATGGAGCGCCTGCGAAAATTCATTGCAGAGCATCCGTATGTGAATGTCATCCGCTATACCACATTCTTCCATCAGTTCACCCTGATCTTCGATGAACTCAAGCGGGAAAAATTCGTGGACTGGTATGGCTATTCTGCTTCCGTCAGCCCCTATATCCTCAATCAGTTTGAGCAGGAAGTGGGTTACAAGTTCCGCCCGGAGTATATCATCGACCAGGGCTACTACAACAACCAGTATCGTGTGCCCAGCAAGGAATACCGTGATTTTCAGGCGTTCCAGCGGCGCGAAGTAGCAAAACTGGCCAAGGAGATGGTGGACATCACCCACGCGTGCGGGTGCGAAGCCATGATGTTCCTCGGCGATCACTGGATCGGCACCGAACCTTTCATGCCGGAGTTCAAGACCATCGGACTGGATGCCGTAGTGGGCAGCGTGGGCAACGGCTCCACCCTGCGCCTGATCTCTGACATTGAGGGCGTGAAGTACACCGAGGGCCGTTTCCTGCCGTACTTCTTCCCCGACACCTTCCACGAGGGCGGCGACCCGGTGCGGGAAGCCAAGGAGAACTGGGTTACAGCCCGCCGCGCTATCCTGCGCAAGCCCATCGACCGCATCGGCTATGGCGGCTATCTGAAACTGGCCTTGCAGTTCCCGGAGTTCGTGGACTACGTGGAGAGCGTCTGCAACGAGTTCCGCGAACTGTACGAGAACATCAAGGGCACCACACCCTACTGTGTCAAGCGAGTGGCCGTGCTGAACTGTTGGGGTAAAATGCGGGCTTGGGGCTGTCACATGGTGCATCACGCCCTCTATTACAAGCAGAACTATAGCTATGCCGGTGTCATTGAGATGCTGTCCGGTGCGCCCTTTGACGTGAAGTTTATCAGCTTTGAGGATATCAAGAACGACCCGCATCTGCTGGATTCGTTGGATGTCATTATCAATGTCGGCGATGCCGACACCGCACACACCGGCGGCATCTGGTGGGAAGACCCGGAGATCTCCTCCGCTATCCGCAAGTTCGTCTGGAACGGCGGCGGCTTTATCGGCGTGGGTGAGCCTTCCGGTCACCCGTATCAGGGCCACATTCTCCAGCTTGCCAGCGTGCTGGGCGTGGAGGAAGAAAACGGCTTCACCCTCAACTACGACAAGTACAACTGGGAAGAACACCCGGACCATTTCATTCTGCAGGATGCCGACCGGCCCGTGGACTTTGGCGAGGGCAAAAAGAACATCTACGCCCTTGAGGGCACCGAGGTGCTGGTGCAGCGGAATAAGGAAGTGCAGATGGCCGCCCACGACTTCGGCAAGGGGCGCGCCGTGTACATCAGCGGCGTGCCGTACAGCTTTGCCAACAGCCGCACCCTTTACCGCGCTATCCTGTGGAGTGCCCACAGCGAGGATGAACTGCACACTTGGTTCAGTTCCAACTACAATGTGGAAGTCCATGCTTATGTCAAAAATGGCAAGTATTGCGTTGTGAACAACACTTACGAGCCGCAGGATACCACAGTTTATACGACGGATGGCAACAGCTTTGACCTGCATCTGGATGCCAATGAAATCAGATGGTATGAAATTTAAGTTCTCCTTATCAATCTGTGCAGTGAACGACCACTGCACAGCATAAGAGAAAACGGTGACTTTCCACAATGCGGAACGTCACCGTTTTTTCGTTATACTCTTCTATCCTTGCCATGACCGAAAACGCCTTCACCGAGGACATGGAAAAGAGCAAGGAAGCCGGTATGGACGAGCATCTGTCCAAGCCGGTGGACATTGCGGTGCTGGAGCGTGCTGTCCGGAAGTACCTTGTTACCCCCGAAAATGAGAGACCGTCAACCGAGATTTACCCGGTGAGCCCCTGAGCTGACACAAGAAAAAGGACAGAACTGCATGACAGCAGTTCTGTCCTTTTTGCGTATTCCGGTCAAAAATAGGTCACCGCCAGCCCCGGGCCGCGGGGTCCAGCATTTCGGCGGCAGAGTAGAGCAGGGCATTGCAGATGGCGGCGGCCACGTTGCTGCCGCCCTTGCGGCCCATGGCCACGATGGCGGGTACGCCAAAGGCTTCGCAGGTGGCAAACAGCCGCTCCTTGCTCTCCACCACATTCACGAACCCCACCGGTACGCCAATGACCAGTGCAGGACGCAGCCCGGCTTCGATCTGGTCGGCGATGGTCAGCAGGGCGGTGGGGGCGTTGCCCACGGCCAGCACGGCACCGGGGTGCTCCTGCGCGGCCCGCTGCATGGAAGCCACCGCCCGGGTGGTGCCGCCTGCTTTGGCAAGGGCGGCCACCTCCGGGTCAGCCATGTAGCACAGGGCCGTGCCGCCCAGGCGGGCAAGGCCGGGCTTGGTGATGCCGGCCAGCGCCATGTTCGTGTCGGTGATGATGGGAGTGCCCGCCCGCAGGGCCTTCACCCCGGCCGCCACGGCACCGGGGGTGAAGCGCAGATTCCGGGCATAGTCAAAGTCGGCGGTGGTGTGGATCACCCGCTTGACCACGGCGGCGGTTTCCGACGGAGGCGTCAGGCCCAGTTCCGCCAGCTCGGTTGTGATGATGGAAAGGCTTGTCCGCTCGATGTCGGCGGGCAGATGATGCTGCGGGGTCATACGCGGTTCCCTCCTTTGCGGTCCATGCCCATGGCGGCGTATACGGCATCCATGTCCAGCGCGGCCCGCACGCCGTCGGCCAGCAGGTCGAACTGCTGCTGCCGGTACTGCTCCATCGAGAGCAACGGTGCGTCGGCGGGGGAGATGCCCTTCTTTTTGCACAAAAATGCGGTGAGCTTTTCGGTCAGCTCGCCGGTGTCAAACAGCCCATGCAGGTAGGTGCCGAACACATTGGCCTGCACACACCCTTCCGGCGTGCCGTCGGCCAGAATGCAGAACGGGCTGCCCTGCACTGTCGTGCGCCCGGCGTGGATCTCGTAGCCGGTCAGCTTTGCCCCGGCAAAGGGGATGGCCTCGGCGGTGGCATGGGTCTGGCGCAGCTGCTTTTCGGCGTTGAACACGGTGTCCGTGGGCAGAAGCGCCAGCCCGCGCAGGGTGCAGGGGGTGCCGCTTTCTTCGCCGTCCGGATCGGCAAGGGTGTGCCCCAGCATCTGGTAGCCGCCGCACACGCCCAGCACAGGGGTGCCCTGCGCGGCCAGCTTGAGCACCGCCGCTTCCAGCCCGCACTGACGCAGCCACAGCAGGTCGTCTATGGTGTTTTTGGTGCCGGGCAGGATCACCACATCCGGCGTGCCCAGCTGGCGAGGGCTCTGCACATAGCGCACCCCCAGCAGCGGGTGCTGTTCCAGCGGCATGAAGTCGGTGAAGTTGGAGATGTGCGGCAGGCGCAGAATGGCCGCATCCAGTGGTTTGACGGCCCGCCCTGCCTCCAGCCGGGTGGAAAGGGAATCCTCATCCTCAATGTCCACCTTCAGGTAGGGGATGACCCCCAGCACCGGCAGCTGCGTTTTTTCTTCCAGCATGGCAAGGCCGGGACGCAGGATCTCCACGTCGCCCCGGAACTTGTTGATGAGCAGCCCCTTGATACGGGTCCGCTCGTCCGGCTCCAGCAGGGCCACCGTGCCGTACAGCTGTGCAAAGACGCCGCCCCGGTCGATGTCTCCGGCCAGCAGCACAGGGGCGTCCACCAGCTTGGCAAGGCCCATGTTCACAATGTCGTCGGCTTTCAGGTTGATCTCGGCCGGGCTGCCAGCTCCCTCAATGACGATGATGTCCACCTCTTCGGCCAGACTGTTGTAGGCGGCAAGGATGTCCGGGATCAGCGACCGCTTCATTTTAAAGTAGGCGGCGGCGGGCATCTGCCCCCGCACCTCGCCGTTCACGATCACTTGACTGCCGGTGTCGCTGCTGGGTTTGAGCAGGATGGGGTTCATGCGCACGTCCGGTTCCATCCCGGCGGCCTGCGCCTGCACCACCTGCGCCCGGCCCATTTCCAGCCCGTCCCGGGTCACAAAGCTGTTCAGGGCCATGTTCTGGCTCTTGAACGGGGCCACCCGGTAGCCGTCCTGCGCAAAAACGCGGCAGAGCGCCGCGCAGAGCAGGCTTTTGCCCGCGCCGCTCATGGTGCCCTGCACCATAATGCATTTTGCCCGGCTCATCCCAACACCTCCTGCAGTGTTTTCAGCAATCGTTCATTTTCCGGCCCCGTGCGCACGGCAGTGCGGTACCAGCTGGCGTCCAGCCCCGAATAATTGGCGCAGCCGCGCAGGACAACCCCCTTTTGCCGCAGCGCTTCGCCCAGACTTTCCGGCCCTTGCAGCAATAAATAATTGGCCCTGCCCTCGATCACCCGCAGGCCCAGCGCCCGCAGGCCTGCCGTGAGTTTCGGCTTCTGTGCTGCAATGAGGGCCCGCACCCGCGCAACGTACGCCGTTTCTTTCAGGGCCGCCACACCGGCGGCCTGAGCCAGGCTGGACACCGCCCAGGGCTGGCCCGCGTTCCGCATTTTTTCCAGCAGAGCAGCGTCCGCACTGAGGCAGTAGCCCAGCCGGACGCCTGCCATGCCGTAGAGCTTGGTAAAGGCCTTGAAAATGATGAGGTTCTGATCCTCGTGCAGCAGGGGTTTTGCCGTCCAGCGGTCGCCATCCGGCAGGAAATCCAGAAAGCACTCGTCCACAGCCAGAACAGCCCCGCACGCCGCGCACCGCTCCACTGCCCGGCGGACAAGGGCCGGGCTGGCCAGCTGGCCGGTGGGGTTGTTGGGCTGGCAGAGGAAGACGATCTCCACCCCCGGGACGATGGCGTCCAGAAACTCCTCTGTCACCGCGAAATCATTGGCTTCGTTCAGTGCAAAGCGCTCCACCGTGCAGCCCACGGTTTCGAGTGCCGTGGCGTACTCCGCAAAGGTGGGGGCCGTCACCAGCGCCCGGCGGGGTTTTACGGCCAGCGCCAGCCGGAAGATGAGGTCCGCCGCGCCGTTGCCGCAGAGGATCTGATCGGCGGGCAGGCCCTCCGCCTCGCTCAGTGCCGCGCGCAGGGTGCGGCAGAGCGGGTCCGGGTAGCGGTCCGCCTGCGGCAGGGCCGCCGTGATGGCATCGGCCACCCCTTTGGGCAGGCCCAGCGGGCTGACATTGGCCGAAAAATCCAGCGCGTCGCGCCCAAATTGTTCGCGGTAGCCCATCCAGTCACCGCCATGGGTCAAAGTCTGCATAAAAGCCTCCTTCAGAAAAGCGCGCGAAGGGCGCATCCCCACGCCAGTGCGAAGCTGCTGGCCACATACATCATGCGGTTGGCCCGGAGGATGTCCTCGGGCTCGATGGGCCGCAGGGCGTCGCCGATGGTGAGTTTGGGGTAATACTGGCCGAAATAGTAGGCCGGGCCTGCCAGCTGCACGCCCAGGGCCCCGGCACAGGCGCTCTCGGTCTGGGCGCTGTTGGGGCTGGCATGGCGGCGGCGGTCCCGCCGCCAGATCTTCCACGCCCCTTTTGCGTCATTGTGCGTAAAGGCCGCGGCAGCCACCCACAGCAGGGCGGCAAGGCGGCTGGGAAGATAATTTGCCGCATCGTCCAGCTTGGCAGGGATGCGGCCAAAGTAGAGGTATTTTTCGTTTTTGTAGCCCAGCATACTGTCCATCGTGTTGATGGCCTTGTAAGTGAGGGCCAGCGGTGCCCCGCCGATCAGCATATAGAGCAGCGGCGCAATGACACCGTCGCTGGCGTTTTCGGCCACCGTCTCCACGGCGGCTTTCGTCACGCCCTCGGCAGTGAGCTCCGCAGTGTCCCGGCCCACGATCCGGCTGACCGCTTTGCGGGCCCCGGGCAGGTCGGGTTTTTTGAGCTCTTTATAAACATTGGTGCTCTCCTGCACCAGGCCCCGGGCGGCCAGCGCCTGCCCGCACCAGAACATCTGGACGGCCAGCCCCAGCAGCGGGTGGAGCCGGGCGGCCCCCCAGCAGACGAGCCCTGTGAGCAAAAAGGTGCCCACCGGCAGGCAGAACGCCACGATGGCACCGCCCAGCAGCTCTCCCTGAGGCGTTTTGGGCAGACGGGGGCGCAGGAATTTTTCAAGCTTGGAGATGGCCTTGCCCATGTACACCACCGGGTGGGGCAGCCAGGCCGGGTCGCCAAAGAGGGCGTCCAGCACAAAGCCGCCCAGCACGGCCCAAACCGTCATCATGGGTTCTCCTCCGCGGCACTCTTTGTATATTGCACCGTCTTGATTACAGTGAGGATATGCTTTTGCTTCCAATCTTTGGCGTCCAGCACATAACCGCCCGCATTGGGGCCGCACCACTTGTAATAATCCTGATGAGGCACCCCATACCGCTCCATGGCCGCCATCTGGGTACCGCCATGGGCCAGAATGACCAGCCGGTCTTTTCCCTCTGCCAATGCCTCATCCACCAGCTTGGAGAATGCGGCACAGATGCGGTTGGAAAAGTCTTCTTTCCGTTCGCCGTCCGGGCAGGAGCTCTCACAGTTGGCCTGCACCCAGGCCTGATAATCCGGGTCATGCTCCATCTCAATGAAATTGCGGCCCTCAAAGCTGCCAAAGCACATCTCCTTGAGGCCGTCCACCACCACGAGTTTTGCGTGGGGGAAGACGATCTTCGCCGTCTGGGAGGTGCGCTGCAGCGGGGTGACATAGACCACATCGGGGTCAAAATCCGCTTTGCGGAGCTGGGCGGCTCCCTCGGGCGAGAGCGGGATATCCCGCTGGCCCTGATAGCGCTTCTGGGCGTTGTATTCCGTCAGACCGTGACGCAGTAAATAGATCAGCATTTTTTCAGCAATTCTCCTTTCAGCACCGTGGGGATGCCGCAGAACATCTGCACCACGCAGTCGGCGCGGGCCGCCAGCAGGCAGGCCAGCCGCCCGGCGGCTTCCCGGGCGGCACGCTGCCCGGCATCCACCGGGACCACGCCGCCGCCCACCTCGGTAGCAATGACGATATCGTATTGGGCCAGCTCTTCCGCCAGCTGGGTCAGATCGGCAGCATCGGCGGCTTTGTCCTGCACATCGGTGATGCAGCTGCCCGCAAACTGCCGCGCAAAGGTGCGCTTGCCGCTGTAGAGCGGCCCGGTAATGAACATCATGTTATAAAATGCCTCCCCACTGGCTGGCCGCCAGCGCCGCCAGCATCCAGAATTCGGCTTTTTGCAAAAACCACCCGGCCAGATCCCCCGTGATGCCGCCAAACTCCTTGACGGCCACATGGTGGTACCGCCACAGCACCAGCAGAGCCGCCGCCACCAGTGCCCCGCCGCCCAGCGCAATGAGCGCCGCAGCCAGCAGGACGGACAGAACGATCAGGATTTTTTTAACGCTTTCCCGGTCTGCCGCCGTGGCAAAGGTGTGGGCCAGACCGGTGTTTTTGGCCATGGGGAACGCCGCCACCGCCAGCCCCGAGAGGCCGCGCTCCAGCACCAGCGCCAGCGTCCAGCACAACCCCACCCGGGGGGAGAAGCGGATGCAGAACGCAAAGCAGAAATACGCGAGGAAGTAGGTGCAGAGCCGGATGACGGCAAAGGCCCCGCAGTGGGGGTCTTTTAAAATTTCCAGCTTCTTTTCCCGGTCGCCATAGCTGGAAAGGGCGTCCGAAGTGTCGGCATAACCGTCCAGATGGATGCCGCCGGTGACCAGCACCGGAATGAGGCAGAAGCCGCCGGCCCGGATCATATCGGGCAGCGGCAGCGCCCCGCAGAGGCTCCACAGCGCCCCGATGACCCCCCCGATGAGAGGGAACGCGCAGAGGGCGTACCGCATGTTTTTGGAGTTCCAGGTAAATTGCGGCACCGGCAGGGCCGAGAACATGGCAAAGGCCACGGCCATGGTTTGGAGCACGATCATTCCGGGACCCCTCCTTTGTAATAGACCGGGATGCCGCAGACCACCCGGCAGACATTGTCCGCCCTGGCGGCAAGGGCGTTGTTGACCTGGGCCAGTGCCAGCAGATAGCGGTCGGTATCGCCTGCATAGTCGGCCCCGCCGCTGAAGACTTCGTTGGAGACGAGGACGAGGTTTTCGCACTGGGAGGCCACCGCCTCCACCCCGGCCAGCACAGCCCGGGCCGCGTGCTTCCCTGCCCCGCCGGGGCTGTAGAGCTCGTTAGCGGTCAGGTTGCCCAGGTCTTCCAGCAGGGCAGTGCCCCGGGCGGGCAGACGCACCTGTTCCAGGTGGAGCGGGCATTCCACCGTGGTAAACTGCTTTCGGGCCCGCATTTTCCGGTGCTTTGCCACCCGGGCGGCGCACTCGGCGTCCCACACCTGCATGGTGGCCAGATAATAGCGCGGCAGGGCCGTTTTCAGCACCAGACTCTCAGCATACTCGCTTTTGCCGCTGGCCGCGCCGCCCAGCACCAGTGTCAGCATCCGGCACCTCCTTGAGGCGTGTAAGGGGTCAGCCCGCCGTCTGCGAACGAATAGCAGTTCCGATAAACGGCCAGTGCCATATCCCACAGCGGGATGGCGGCCACGGCCCCGGTGCCCTCGCCCAGATGGAGTCCGGCGGTGATGAGCGGGGCTTTGCCCAGCGCTTCTAGCACGAGGCGGGCGGCGGGCTCGGAGGAGCAATGGCTGGCGAACACGGCCTTGGCCGCCGCCGGGCAAAGCCGGACGGCGCAGAGGGCCGCCACCCCGCTGATGAAGCCATCCATCAGCACGGGCACGCCCTCCAGCGCACCGCCCAGAAAGACGCCGCAGAGACCCGCGATGTCAAACCCGCCAAGCTTGGCGAGGACATCCAGCGCGTCGTCCGGGTCGGGCTGATTGACCGCAATGCCCCTTTGAATGGCATGGATCTTCCGGGCAAGGCCCTCATCCGAGAGGCCCGCGCCCCGGCCTGTCATCCGCTCCACAGGCTGGCCCAGCAGCACCGCCGCCACCGCGCTGGAGGTGGTGGTGTTGCCGATCCCCATCTCGCCCGTGGCCAGCAGGGTGACGCCCTGCGCTTTCTGCTCCCGCACCAGCGCGATGCCCTTGGCAACAGCCTCCACGGCCTGCTCCCGGCGCATGGCCGGGCCCTGGGTAAAATCGGTGGTGCCGGAGGCAACGCGGCAGTTCCGCACGCCGGGCACCGGCTCCCCGGCCATGCCCATGTCCACCGGCACCACCTCGCACCGGGCGGTGCGGGCCATCTGGCAGACACTGGTGCGCCGGGCCGCCAGGTTTTCGGCCACCGTCCGGGTCACGCTCTGATCTGTCTGGCTGACGCCCTGCGCCACCACGCCGTTGTCCGCGCAGAGGACGAGGACGGCACGCTTGGAGAGATCCAGCGCCGCGCTCCCGGTGAGGGCGGCGGCGGATTCCAGCGTGGTTTCCAGCGCTCCCAGCCCGCCCAGCGGCTTTGCCAGGCTGGCCCAGTGGGCATGAGCCGCCGCCCGGGCGGCCTCGTCCGGCGGGGTGATGCCCTCCAACAGGGTTTTGAGTGTTGCTTCTGTCATAAACTGCCTCGTTTGTTCTGGTAAGATTCTGCCGCGGCCACGAACCGCTCCGGCAGGGGCGTACCCGCCCAGTACAAATGCGGGAACCCCGCATAGAAATGCTCGTTTGCAAAGCCGCAGGCCCACTGCCTGCCATTGGCCTTGGAGGCGGTAAGGGCCGTGCCATTTTCCGTGGAATCCCAGTGGTGGAACTCGTGCACGGGGAACTGTTCCCCGGCCCGGAAGAGCAGGCTGTCCGCCCGCGCCGTAAGGGTAGCGTAGCCAAAGCGGACCAGCCGCCCGACCTTGACTCCCTGCCCGGGCAGGACGCCCGCCATGGGCCAGATGCCCCCCTCAGCGTCTTCCAGCATCTGGCCGAGGTAGAGGAAGCCTCCGCACTCGGCCACGGTGGGCAGGCCTGCCGCGACAGCCCCCCGGATGCTCTGCCGCATGGAGGTGTTCTCGCTCAGGGCCCGGGCGTGGAGCTCCGGGTAGCCGCCGGGCAGGTACAGCCCGCCAACCCCCTCCGGCAGGGCCGGGTCCCGCACCGGGCTGAACGGGACAGGCTCTGCCCCGGCGGCGGTAAGGGCCTCCAGCGTTTCGGCGTAGGCAAAGCAGAACGCCTCGTCCCGCGCCACCGCGATTTTGACACACTGTTTTTTGTGTTCCTGTTTGATCTGCGCTGCTGCCGGGGCAGGCTGCTCACAGAGGGAAAGCAATTTTTCCCAGTGGATATTTTCTTCGGCAGCCTGTGCCAACAGGGCGATCTTCTGCTGTAAGTCCGCTACTTCCCCGGCCGTGTAAAGGCCCAGATGGCGGCTCCCGATGGCGGCCTGCGGCACGGGGGGCAGATAGCCCAGCACGGGCAGGCCCGTCTCCCGTTCCAGCATGGGGGCCAGCATTTTGTACAGCCCGGGCTTGCAGTCATTGAGCAAAATGCCCGCTAAATGGCTGGGAGTGCGGAAGCTCTGCAGGCCTTTGATCTGGGCCGCCAAGGTCAGGCTGGCCCCCTTGGGCCGCACCACCAGCAGCACGGGCAGATTCAATGTATCCGCCACCTGCCAGGCGCTGGCCGTGGTGCTGGTACCGCTCAGGCCATCGTAAAAGCCCATGGCTCCCTCACAGACGGCGGCACCGTGGCCCGCCGCGCCGCTGGCGTAGAGGCCGCGCGCCGTCTCCGGGGAGGAAAAGAATAAATCCAAATTGTGGCTTTCCACCCCCAGCACCGCCCGGTGGAACATGGGGTCGATGTAGTCCGGCCCGCACTTGAACGCACAGGGGGCGTACCCCCTGTTTTTCAAAGCTGCCAGCAGGGCGCAGGCGAGAGTGGTCTTGCCGCTGCCGGAGTTCGGCGCGGCCAGCAGGAACTGGATCATACGCTTTCCTCCGCTTCGTCGGCCCGGGTGATGAGGAAAATGGGGTTATTGGCCATGAGCAGGTGGAGTTTGCCCGCTGCTTTGGCGCGGCTGACAGAGATCTGGCAGACCTCCGCCTGCAGGCCGTGGGCCGTGAGGGCCGCCACCGCAGCAGAGAGCGTCTCCAGCGCAATGGCTGAAATGCAGATGCGGGCCGCCGGGTTGCGGGCCAGCGCAGCCTCCACCACCGCTGCCATATTCCCCTTGGTGCCGCCGATGAAAACGGCATCCGGAGCGGGCAGGTTTTCCAGCGCGGCGGGGGCGGTGCCCTCCACCAACGTCAGGTTGCGGACCGCGAATTTTTCTTTGTTCTGGCGGATGAGGGCACAGGCCTCCGGGTCACACTCCACGGCATACACCCGGCCCCGGGGGGCGGCCAAGGCCAGCTCCACGCTGACGCTGCCGGTGCCGGCGCCCACATCCCAGAGCAGCTCCCCGGGCTGGACGCCCAGCTTTGCCAGCACGGCGGCACGGACTTCCTGTTTGGTCATAGGCACTTTGCCCCGCGCAAAGGCTTCGTCCGGCAGGCCCTGGGTACGGCGGGACGGCACCTGGGCCGCCTCCACCAGCAGCACGCTCAGGCTCTCGAAACGGCTGGCGGCCAGCTGGCCCACCGTGCCGGTATAAACTTTCTGCTCCGGGGTCCCCAGGTTCTCGCCCACGGCGGCGGCCAGCTTTCCAAAGCCCTCTGCCGCCAGCTGGGCACAAAGGGTGGCGGGGCTCTCGCTGCCGCCCGTCAAAAAGAACGTAGGCTTTCCCTCCATGCACTCGGCCACCGGGTCGCAGGCGCGGCCATGGGCCGAGACGAGCTTCCAGTCCTGCCAGGGGCGGCCCAGCGCGGCAGAGAGCATCTGCACGCTGGAAAGGCCGGGCAGCACCACAGGCTGATATCCCTGTGCCTGCAGACGCTCCACCAGTGCCGAAGCCCCGGAGTAAAACCCGGTGTCGCCGCTGTACAGGAGCGCGGCGTTCTCACACCCGGAGGCGTGGAGCAGCTCCAATATTTCATCCGGCAGGTAGGCGGCGGCACGGTTCTCCGTGCAGCCAGCAGGCAGGGCCGACAGCAGCCGACGGGCCCCTAAAATCAGGTCCGCTTCCCGCAGGGCCGCATAGCCCTGCACGGTCAGGCTCTCCGGGCAGCCGCTGCCCATCCCGATCAATGTGATCTTCATAGCATTTTCTCCTTGCAGAGGTTCAGAATCTCCTGTGCGGTCTGGCCCTGTTCCGGCGGGCGGCGGAGCACCACGAGCTGGGCCCCGGTGCTTTGCGCGGCCTGCACTTTCTCGGCAAAGCCCGCCGCGCCGCCATCCTTGGTGACGAGCCAGCGAATTTCAAACTGCTGGATCAGTGCTTCGTTCAGCGCCCGGGAGAACGGCCCCTGCATCGCAATAATGTTGCGGTGGGGGACGCCCGCCGCCTCACAGGCCGCAATCCCCTCCTGGGTGGGCAGCACCCGGGGGTAGCACCGCTCCGGTGCGATGGGGGAAAAGGCTCCCAGCTCTTTGGCCCCGGTAGTGAGGAGGACATTGCCCTCCGTCCGGGCCAGCTCCCGGGCGGCCTCCGCCGCACCGGCAAACACCAGCGCACCCTCCGGCAGCGGGCTGGGGGCCCGGAGCAGGCGGTGGTATTCCACCCCCGCCCGGGCCGCCGCCGCTCGGATATTTTTGGTAGCCTCCACGGCGTAGGGGTGGGTGGCGTCGATACAGAGATCTGCCCCCTGCAAAAGAGCTGTCATCTCCTCCGGTTCCAGCCGTCCGGCCCGGACGGTGACACCGGGAGCACTTCCCTGCTCCTCCGCCCCGAGGTCCGTCGCCACGCTGACGAGGACATCCGCCCCAAGGGCCCCCAGCTGTTTGGAGAACGCGCGGCCCTCGGTGGTACCGCTGAACACGACCGCTCTCATCGCTTGTACCCCCGGGGCGTGACCATCCGGCCAGCCAGCTCACGGGTGGCGGCGTTGCCGATGAAGACAGTGGTGAACATATCCACCGCCGTGTCTTCCAGCTCCGCCAGGGTCAGCAGGCGGTGTGCCTGCCCCTCCCGGCCGATGTTCCGGACGATGCCGCAGACCGTCTCCGGCGTTTTGCCGTTGGCCAGTAAAACGCGGACCGCTTTTTGCAGGTAATCCGGGCGGCCCTTGGAAGAGGGGTTATAGAGTGCCAGCGCAAAATCGCCCTGGGCCGCACAGGCCAGCCGCGTCTCGATGACTTCCCACGGGGTGAGCCGGTCCGAAAGAGAGATGACGCAGAAATCGTGGGCCAGCGGGGCTCCCAGCACGGCTCCGCCGGAGAGGGCCGCCGTCAGCCCGGGCACCACCTCCACGGTGACATCCGGGTAGCCCAGCGCCAGCTCCAGCAGCGGGCTGGCCATGCCATAGACCCCGGCATCGCCGGAGCAGACCAGCGCCACAGCCCGCCCTGCCCGCGCCGTTTCCAGCGCCCAGCGGCAGCGGTCGAGCTCTTTGGTCATGCCGGTGGAATAGGTTTCTTTTTCCGGGAAAAGGGGGCGCACCAGGTCCAGATAGACCGTATAGCCGCACAGCACCTCGGCCTGCTGCAAGGCACTCTGCGCCTGCGCGGTCAAAAACCGCGCGCCGCCCGGGCCAAGGCCCACGACGAAAACAATGTTATGGTTCTGCATCCTTCCAACTCCAATCCGGGGCAAATGGTTTTGCGGCCAGCGCCAGCGTGACGCCGCCGCCCGCCTGTTTGGGCACCTGCAGCGGCCCGTCCGCCGCACAGACGGCGGCCCGCTCACAGACATTGTCCACCCCGGTCACGCTGCGGACAAAGGCCGAGGGGGTAAAATGGCCCTCCACGGCCTGCAGCTGCCGGGCCGTATAAAAAGTGATGGGCCAGCCGTGGGCGGCACAGAATGCCGCCAAGCCGGGCTCGTCCTGTTTTAAATCAATGCTGGCCGCGCCGCGGATGCCCGCCGGGGCAAGGCCATGGGCAGCACAAAAAGCCGCAAAGGCCGCTTCCAGCTGGTCAGCTGTGGTTCCCCGCTTGCAGCCCACGCCCAGCACCCCGATACGGGGTACCAGATGCAGCGCTTCCGGGGCTGTTTTTCCCGGGGTGAGGGTCAGGGCAAAATCCGCCGCTTCTCCTGCCCCAGCCAACGCCACCCCGGCGGGCGGGGTGCCCTGCACGGGCCAGTCCGATGCCAGCCGGACGGTGTGCCCGGCCAGCAGCGCCCCGCTGACCAGCTTGATCCGCTCCGGTTCCAGCACGGCGCAGCCCTGGGCTTTGGCCCACTCATCCACGGCGAACACGCCATTGGCATCGGTGGCCGTCGTGATGACCGGGATGGCCCCGCAGGCTTCCGCCAGTGCCCGGGCCAGGGCGTTGGCCCCGCCCAGGTGGCCGGAGAGCAGCGGCACGGCAAACCGGCCGCACTCATCCAGCACCACAACGGCGGGGTCGGTGGCTTTGCTGCGGCAGTGGGGCGCAATGGCCCGCACGGCGATGCCGGCAGCTCCCACAAAAATGAGCGCGTCGCTCTGTGCAAACTGCACAGCGGTCCAGTCGGCCAGCTTCACCCCGCCAGCACCGCAGCGGGAAACGCTGCCGGGCAGTGCCCGGGCCAGCCGGTGGGCCAGAGCCATGCCTTTTTCTGTAAAGGCCAGATAGGCGCGGCTCATTGCTTTGGCTCCGTGGCGGGGCGGTACTCGGTAGCAAAGGCGGGGTCGTAGAGCTTGCTGCGCTCGTACCGGGTGCCCAGGAAATCGCCTACCACGATGAGGGCCGTTTTGGTGATGCCCGCCGCCTTGGTGCTCTCGGCCAGGGAGCCGACGGTGCACCGCACCACCCTCTGCTCCGGCCAGGTGGCCTTATAGACCACCGCCGCCGGGGTATCTGCCGTGTAGGCCCCGCCGGCCAGCAGAGCCTCCTGCACCTTTGCCACCAGACCGATGGACAGGAAGATGACCATGGTGGCCCCGTGGGCGGCCAGGGTGGTCAGCTTTTCTTTTTCCGGCACCGGGGTGCGGCCCTCCATCCGGGTGATGATGACGGTCTGGCTGACAGTGGGCAGGGTGTACTCCGCACAGAGGGCCGCCGCCGCGCCGCAGAAGCTGGACACACCGGGGGTATCATCGTAGGGGATGCCGTCGGTGTCCAGTGCATCCATCTGCTCCCGGATGGCCCCGTAAAGGCAGGGGTCGCCGGTGTGGAGGCGGACGGTGGTCCTGCCCGCCTGCTCCATCCGGCGCATGGTGTCCAGCACCTGTTCCAGCGTCATCTCGGCGCTGTTGTAGATGGCACAGCCGGGCTTTGCCAGCCCCAGCAGGGCCGGGTTGACCAGACTGCCCGCGTAGATGATGCAGTCGGCCCCCTGCAGCAGGGCCGCGCCCCGCCGGGTGATCAGATCGGGCGCGCCGGGGCCCGCCCCCACAAAATGAACCATGGCGTTACTCCTTTACCAGAATGGTTGCAAAATATCCGGCATCCTGTGCCGGGTCATAATCCGTCAGTGCTGGGAAAACGGCCTCGTCCGGCAGACCGCAGTTGCAGACCATCGCACTTTTTTCCAAAAGCCCATGCCGGGCCAGCGCTTCCAGCGTCCGGGGCAGCTGGCGACCCGTCTTCATCAGCACTTTCGTGCCCGGGGCCTCCAGCACTTCGTCGGCGTGGCGGCCCGGAGCGATGGTCAGCGGCTGCTCCATCCCGCCTGTCAGGCTGCAGCCCAGCCGGGCCGCGGCGGCGCAGAAGCTGGGCACCCCGGCAATGCGGTACGTCTCATACCCCTGCTCTTTTAAAATCTCTTCCAGATAGCCGTAGGTGGCGTAGACCGACACATCCCCCAGGTTGAGCATGGCCACGTCCTGCCCGGCATCCAGGCAGGCCCGGACTTTCCCCGCGGCCTCCTGGTGGGAAGCGCGCAGGGCTTCTTCCTCCCGGCTCATGACAAAGTGCAGGGGCAGGATGGTTTTGCCGCGGAGGTCTGCCGCCCCTCTGGCAATGTCCAGCGCCAGCATCCGCCCGGAAGCGGTCTGCGGTGCCGCCAGCACGGGGCAGCGCTCCAGGCAGCGCACGGCTTTCAGGGTCAGCAGCTCGGGGTCGCCCGGGCCGACGCTGACGCCGTAGAAACGGCCTTTTTTCAGGTTTCCTGTGTCCATGCTTGCAGCAGCTCCTTTGCAGTCTGGGTCTGGCCCAGCGGGCCATACTGGTTGGAAAAGAGGATGGCTCCCACACGGAACGCCCCGGCCGCCCGGCGGTCGAGGTGGGTCTGGATGGCATCCACCAGCCCGGCCAGCACCGGGCCCCGGAGACCTGCTTTGTCCAGGATCTCAATGCAGGCGTCCGTGGTGGCCGCGTGGAGGAGGTCCGCGCAGACCTCCTGCCCCGCCCCGCTGAGGGCGGCGTAGGTGCAGAAGAGCTCGGTGCGGCAGTCCGCCGTGTGGGAGTGGGTGTTCATGATGCCACCCGCCAGCTTGCACAGCTTGCCCACATGGCCGATGAGCAGCACTTCCTCAAACCCGGCGGCGGCCGCCATATCCAGCGTATCCCCAATGAAATTAGAGCACTTGACCACCGGGATGGCCTGCAGCTGGGGCAGGGTGTTGTGGAGGTAATCCAGCCCATAGTTGCCCGGGGCCAGCACCAGCCGCCGGGGCGCACCCGGGTGGGGCCGCAGGCTGGCCTGATTCATTTCCAGCTGGATGGTATCCAGCAGTGCCTGCTCGCTCATAGGCTCCACGATGCCGCTGGTGCCCAGGATGCTCAGGCCGCCCTCCACCCCGATATGGGGGTTGAACGTCCGCTTGGCCACCTCGGCACCGCCCTCAATGGAAACCGTCACGGCAAAACCGCCCGCATAACCGGCGGATTCGGCTTCTTTTTGCAGGGCCTCCGCGATCATCTCCCGGGGGACATGATTGATGGCGGCTTCGCCCACCGGCTGGTCAAGGCCCGGCTTTGTCACCAGGCCCACCCCCGGCCCGCCGAAGATCTGCACATCCGCGCGTTCCGGTTTCAGGACCACTTCCGCCGCAACGGGCAGGCCGGTGGTCACATCGGCATCGTCACCGCCGTCCTTTTCAATCACGCAGACAGCACCGTCTTCCGTTGGATGGCAGGCCAGCGGGGCCACCTCCACCACAATGCCTTTTGGGGTGCGGAGAGCGACCGTTTCCGGCGTGCGTCCGGTAAGCAGGAGCCGGGCGGCTCCTGCCGCGCCCAATGCCGCACAGGTGCCGGTGGTATAACCGCAGCGGAGCAGTTTCTGCCCGCTGCGGACATAGTGCTCGAATTTGGGTCTTGGCTTTTTGGGGGCCTCTGCCTGCGGGGCAGGCGTCTGCACCGCGGCGTCCGGGCCATAGAGAAACGTGTATTCCTCCGCTGTCAGGTGGTAGATGCGGCAGATATTTTCTTTGGTGAACGCTTCTTCGGGCGTCAGCACACCGGAAACAGCCTCGGGCGAGACGCAGACCACTTTGTCCGAAATTTTGCGGGCGAGATCCAGCTCATGCAGACTGAGCAGAACGGCCATGTTCTGCTCCCGGGCCAGCTGTTTCAGGATGCCCAGCAGTTCCACTTTGCCCTTGATATCCAAAAAAGACGTAGGCTCATCCAGCAGAATGATCTCTGGCTGCTGGCAGATCGCCCGGGCCAGCAGCACCCGCTGGCGCTGGCCGTCGCTGATCTTGTTGAAATCCCGGTCGGCGAGGGCCTCCGCGCCCACCAATCTGAGGGCGGCGCGCACCTGCGCTTTGTCCTCTGCCGAGAGGACGCCCAGCCGCCCGGTGTAGGGGTAGCGGCCCGCCGCCGCCAGCGTGAAGCAGGTGGTGAGCTCCGTGCGGCGGGTGTGGGGCAGCATCAGGGCCATTTTGCGGGCCCGGGCGTTGCCGGACAGCGTGGAAAGCTCCGCGCCGTCCAGCAGCACCGCGCCGCCCTGCGGGGCCAGCTGGCCCGCCAGCGTTTTGAGCAGGGTGGATTTGCCCGCGCCGTTGGGGCCCACGAGGGTCAGGATCTGGCCCCGCTCCACCCCCAGCGCGATATTTTGTAAAAGGGCTTTGGTGTAGCCCACAGCCAGGTCTCTTGTCTCGCAGTAATAACTCATCGTTCCCCCTCCTGTGTCTGGCGGCGGATCAGCAGCCAGATGACCACCGGCGCGCCGAACACGGCCGTGACCGAGCTGATGGACAGCTCAGTAGGGGCAAACAGGCTGCGGGCGATGAGGTCACAGAGCAGGCAGAACGCCGCCCCGCCCAGCGCGCAGCCCGGCAGGACATGCAAGGGTTTGGCGCTGCCCAGTGCTCCCTTGACGAGGTGGGGCACCGCGATGCCCACAAAGGAGATCGGCCCGGCAAAGGCCGTGACGCAGGCCGCCAACAGGCTGGAAAGAAGCACCAGCGCCATGCTGAATGGCCGCACCGCCACGCCCACGCTTTTGGCGTAACTTTCCCCCAGCTGGTAAGCCGCCATGGGCTTGGAGAGGCAGAACGAGGCTGCCAGCGCGGGCAGCACCACGCAGGCCGCCACCTGCACATTGCCCCAGGTAACGCCCGAAAAGCTGCCCATGGACCAGTTGTGGAGGTTGACGATGTTGGAGTCCTGCGCAAAAGTGACCACGATGTCCGTGATGGCAGAGCAGATATAGCCGATCATGACGCCGCAGATGACCAGAATGCTCATCCGCTGCACCCGCCGGGCCACAGCCAGCACAAAGGCCATCGCCGCCATGGCACCTGCAAAGGCGGCGATGATGAGCGCCGCCGAGCTGGTGAAGCGCCCCTGATTGAGGAACATCACCATGGTGAGGGCCACGGCCAGCTTGGCACCGCTGGAAATGCCCATGACAAACGGGCCTGCAATGGGGTTGGCAAAAAAGGTCTGGAGCAGATAGCCTGCTACCGAGAGCGCCGCCCCCAGCAGGATCACCATGACCGCCCGGGGGAGCCGCAGCTGCAGGATGATGCCCATGGAGAGCGCGTCCTGCCCTTTGCCCAGCAGGGCCGCCAGCACGGCCCGCGGGGTCAGCGAAACGCTGCCCCACAGCAGATTCATGCCAAACAGCACCAAAAGCCCCGCCGTGAGGGCGAGGTAGGTCATTGTGAGGCGTTTGGGGGTGGTCATGGGGTACTCCTTTTAACATACCGTCAGGAAATTTTCTGTAAGAGGGTCAGCTCCTCCGGGGCGGGGTCGCCCTCGGTGAAGACACGGTTCATATCCAAAATGAGGTCCGGCAGGGCCATGCTCTGCTGGAAAAAGCTCTTGGAAGTGCACCAGCAGTCACCGGACTGGACGGCTTTGAAATCGGCCAGCATGGCGCATTTTTTCACCAGCTGCTCCCGGGTATCCACCACGCCCTCGATGGTGCTGTTGTAAATGAGTACATCGGCGTCTCTGGCCTGGGCGTAGAATGTTTCCTGCGGGAGATTCATGGTGGAAAGGCTGTTGCCATTGTCCGTGAGGTCGGCAAAGACATAGCTGCCGCCGGCCATTCCGATCATCTGGGCCACATAATCCCCGCCCTTGCGGACGTTGATGAGGTTATTTCCCGTGACGGAGAAGAACGCCACCGTCTTGCCCGTGGGCTCCTGCTGCAAAACGGGCTCGATTCGCGCGATCTTCTCGCTGAAAACGCGCTCGGCCTCTTCGGCTCTGCCCAGCAGCAGCCCAATGAACTTGATCCACTCCATCCGGGCAAGGGGGCCGCTCTCATAACTGGAGCGCTCCACCAGCACCGGCACCCCGAAATGTTCCAGCTGCTCCTTGACCTCCGGGGTGTGGTAGATCATGGTGTTTTCAATGGCAAGGCTGCAGTGGGCAGCCAGGATGCACTCGTAGTCCGGCGCACTGTACTTGCCCGCATAGGTGATCTCGCCCGCCTCCATGGCGGCTTTGGCCTCGTCGAGATACCAGCCATCGGCCCGGGTACCGGAAAGAGTGATGGAATCCAGTGCGTCCAGGTGGATGAAGTAATCCATAATGGAGCTGGACACGAGGTAAATATTTTCCAGCGGCTGGCGCAGCTCCACGGTTCCCTCCGGGAGGACGGAAAGCTCCGCCGCTCCCTCGGGCCGGACAAGGAACTTGTCCCCAGATTCCGCGATCGTGAGTAGAACGGAACCGTCGGTATAAACATCCGCCGTGAATTGCCGGGCATAATCCAGCGGGTAAGCGTGGTCCAGAACAAGGGCATCCGTGGTGGCAGGGGCCTCCTGCTGCCCGCTGCCGCAGGCCGTCAGGGCCAGGGCAGCCGCCGGGAGGGCTTTGAGGAATTGACGTCGGTTGATCTTCATGGCATCAGTTCTCGCTCGGGGCGCTGAACGTCAGGGTGTACTCGATCTCATGGGGAGTGCTCATGGCGACGGTATCCGCCACAACAGAGAGCGGAACGCCAAGGGCAGAGACCGGGATCTCAAACGTGGAATTGCCCTCGGTGTTGGTGGGCAGGTACTTCTCGCCGTCCACGATCATATAGTCATAGTTGGGGCTGGACCAGACGATGGTGGCGGTCATTTTGCCGTCGGCCACAGTCAGGGCAGCGGGGCTGTCCACGGTGGCACGGCCGGAGCCGCCCTCCAGCGTCACCTCGCAGGTGTAGCTGCCGTCCGCGGGAGTTTCCACAGCCTCCGCGGCCTGTGCCTCGACATTGCGGACGCTGACGGTGTGGTCATACCACTTGCCCTTGGTGCCCAGGATGGCCAGCTGGAAATCGGTGTCCAGTGCTTCCACCGGGACGTCAAAGCCGTAGACTTCCTCGGAGGTTCCGTCGGAGTAGGTCACGGTGTCGGTGGTGGGCTGGAGCCAGTCGGCCTCATGGTCCGGGGCATCCGCCGCCATACCGACATAGAGGTTGACGATCTTCTTGGACTGCAGGCTGATGTGCAGGGTCATCTGGCCGTCTTCCACGGTCAGCGTGCCCTTGCCGTCGCTGGCCTCATTGACATGGAACATGCTGCTGTCGGTATCAAACTCCGCCGTATAGGTGCCGTCTTCCAGCGCCCGTGCAGAAGAAGCAGCGGCACTCTCGGAAGCGGCCTCGGAGACAGCGGATTCCGCCGCGGAAGACACCGCCTCCGAGGAAGCGGAAGAAGCCACGCTGGAAGCAGAGCTGCCGCAGCCAGCCAGAGAAGCAGCCAGCAGGGCGGACACTGCCAGCAGAGAAACAAAACGCGTATATTTCATTGCATTACACCTCAAAAACAAGATTACTTGAATAGTATAGCACGCAACTGGGGGAACAGAAAAGGGGGACACAAACAAAATTGCCCGAAAAGGTCTCCCTTTCCGGGCAACGCGGGTCTATTTTAGCCGTTCAGGGAGTCGATGGCAGCCTTGGTGTGGGCAACGTAGAGCTGCTGGACGTCAGCAACCCCGCCCAGGCCTGCGATCTGGCAATCGACAGAGTCGAATGCACCGGAAGCCTCAAACTGGCTCAGCCAGGAGTCCTCGTCCGCACCGGCCATATCGTTGTTGGCGTGGTCGCCGGCAACGACCATCAGCGGGCGGAGCACGACCTTGGTGTAACCGGCAGCCTTGACAGCCTCGATGACATTCTCGCAGGAGGTGGACTCAGGCTCGCCCTCAACAGTGCCGATGAAGACATTGTCATAGCCCAGGGTCTGCATGGCGGTCTGCATCTGGCTGTAGCTGACTTTCGCGGTGTGAGAAGTGCCGTGGCCCATGAAGACGAATGCAGTGCCATCCTTGGCAGCAGCCTCTACGCTGTCGTAACCAGCAGTGGCAACCGCCTCGGCAGTGACAGCCTTGGCAACCGCTTCCTTATCCTCGTTGATCACGGTAGCGTCAGCGCCGACCTCACCCAGCAGGGGCTCAGCCACAGCGACGGACTCGAACTTGTCGCGGTACTCGTCGATCATCTCCATCATCTCGTCGTACTCAGCGCCGTGCATCAGGTGAGTGGGCTGGACGACCAGATTCTTGACGCCGTTGGCAACGGCACGGTCCATGGCCTGCTGCATGTTGTCGATCTTCTCGCCGTCACGAGCCTGGACATGATTAATAATGATCTGAGCGGTGAATGCACGGCGGACAGACCAATCGGGGTAAGCGGCCTGCAGAGCATCCTCGATGCCCTTGATGTCTTTCACGCGGCTGTCGTTGAACGAGGTGCCGAAGCTGACCACCAGCAGCTCGTTGTCGCCGATGTTGTCCTCATTGCGGGGGTCATCCTTGGAAGCATCGCCGGTGTCGCGGCCAAAGTAATCGGGATCAGCCTCTTCCCCCTCGACCAGCTCTTTCTGGGCGTCGGTCAGAGCGTCCCAGGCGTCCTTGGCAGCCTTGCACTGCTCATCGGTGTTCTCGTTGCGTTCCTGCACATAGATGGCGTCGATCAGGTCTGCCACGTTCTTTGCGGCCATTTCGTCAGCCTCCTCGCTGCTCACCTCGCTGGCGGCAGTGCTGGATGCTGCCTCGCTGGAAGCGGCGGTGCTGCTGGAAGCGCTGCTGCCGCAGCCTGCCAGGGTGCCGACGCAGAGCGCCAGAGCGGCGGAGACTGCCACGGTCTTTTTCCAATTGAGTTTACGCATGGTTCTAGTTTGTTCCTTTCCTGTTTTTGCTTGTGTGCGGATCTTCTGACAGAAAGGGTACAGGCGGTACGCCCGGACACAAAAAGGGCCCCTTTGCCGCGCGGAGTGCACAACAAAAAGACCCCTGTTATTTCTGGGCTTTTCGGTACAACCAATTCCTCGTGATCTGGAGCATCTGCTCCCGTACCAACAGCAGGCAGGTTTCCTGGCTGAAAGGGACGGGCAGAACTGCCCGCGCCCGCGGCTGCCTTCCCGGAGGTTCCTCCAGTGACCGGCGCAAAACGCGCCAACGCCGCAAAGCTCCCTTATCACAGTGACGAGATCGTGCGGGAATCCCACCCGCTTCTCTTTTACCCTTTCCGCCGCCCGAAAGCGGCAAAAGGCACCTGCTGTTTTCTATTCAGACGGGGTTAGTATAGCACAAGCCCGCCAAAAATGCAATTGGTTTTCAGCCCTCTGCCGGTGTCCAGACCATGCCCAGGGCGCTGAGGTTTTCCACCCGCTCCGGGGTCAGTCGGGCGTCATGGGCTGCATAGCTCTCCCGCATCCGGCGGATCCAGTCGCCCAGGCAGAAGCCATCCTCCGTTTTATAATTGACGGGTACGGTCAGATCCCCGTGGGCGGCGCGGTACTCCCCGGCCCGGCGGAGGGCGCACTGCCACTTGGCCTCCCGGGCGTCCCACTGCATCCCGATCTCGTCCAGCATCGCGATATGCTCCGGCGTGACCTGGAACGAGTCAGGCCGCGTCTTGCGGGCGGCCCGCAGGTTGGAGATCCAGACGCCAAGGCGGAACCCCGTTTCATCCACATAGCTGGCAGGGACCAGCAGATTTCCCCGGCGCTTGGCGTAGGCTTTGGCATGGCGGTAGTTGTTGAGCCAGTTCCGCTCCCGCACGCTGCAGCGGGCACGGGTGCGGACAGCCCCGCTCCGGCGCTCCAGCTCGCCCCGGAAGAGCTCTTTCAGGGCTTTGACCCGCTCACCGCTCAGGCTCTTATCCCCTTTCTGGAGCAGCTGCTTCTGGCGGCTGAGCCAGCTGCCCAGCCAGATCCCTTCTTCCGTGCGGTACTGGGCCGGGAGCTCCAGGCTGCCCTGGGCGGCCTTGTAGGCAGCGGCCAGCTCATAGCGGTGCTGCCAGGAATCCGGCTTCTGCCACACCATGCCCAGCTGGTCCAGCAGGGCCTTGCGCTCCGGGGTAAGGCGCGCGCTGCTGCGGTCCGGGTTCTGCCAGGCGTAACGCTGGCGGCTGACCCACTTGCCCAGCAGCACGCCGTCCGGGTCGATGTACTCCGAGGGGACGTTCAGGTCGCCATGGGCCTGATAATACCGCGCGGCGGCATCATAAGCGGCCTGCCACTTGCGGTCGTTGCGGTTGGTCCAGTCCACGTCCAGCGCCTCCAGCCAGGCTTTCTGCACCGGCTTGATGGTGCCCGCCTTGTAGGCGGCCCGCTGGCTGCCCAGCCAGACGCCCAGAGCCACGCCCTCCGGGGTAGTGTACTTGACCGGCACTTCCAGCGTGCCGTGGTCGAGCCAATACTGGACAGCCGCGCAGTAGCTCTGCTCCCAGATGTCCTGCACGGTGTCCCACACCATGCCCAGTGCTTCCAGCCGCTCGGCACGGTCGGTGGACAGATTGTTGCCGAGGAACCGCTGACGGTTGTAAACGATCCACTCGCCCAGGGCAAAGCCGTTTTTATCCCGGTAGCGGACCGGCACCATCAGGTTCCCGTATTCTCCGCGGTACTCCCGGGCTGCGGCATAGCCCCGCTCCCAGGCCTGCTCCATCCGCTGTTTCCAGGCGATGCCCAGCTTTTCCAGCCGGGCGGCCTGCTCGGCGGTCAGGCGGCCGGGCTTTTCCCCGGCCTGGATCTGTCGCTGCAGCTCCAGCCAGCGGCCCAGCCCAAAGCCGGCTTCCGTGGTAAAGCCGCGGGGCAGCTCATTGATATCCCCTTTTGCGGCGGCCTCTTTGGCGGCTGCAAAGGCCTGCTCCCACTGAGCGTCCAGTTGGCGCTGCAGTTGGCGGGCCGGACGGATGCAGGCCTGATACGGCTCCTCCAGCGGGAACCCGGTGCCGCCGGCCTGTTCCGTCCCCTGCACCAGGTCCTCCGCATTGCGCAGGCCCGCAAACGAGACGTTGAGCTCCACCAGCGGGGCGGAGTCCCCGCAGAGCGCCAGTGCCCGGGCCAGCATCCGGCGGTGGTTCTGTTCCAGCCCAGTGGAGCGGACCAGCACGGCACCCGCCATTCCGGCCAGCCGCGCCAGCCCGCCGGGGGTGCTGACGGTGACCAGCACCTGCGCGCCCCGCGCCGGGGAAGCCGCAAACCGCACGGCCATCTCCTGATCCCAGCCGTCTTTCATGATGGTGGCTTCTGTGTCCGGGCCGAAGAGGGCTTCCAGATTTTCCGTCACCCGCCGCATGGCAGCGGCGTCCTCACACAGGACCAGCTGCTTGCCCTTGAGCAGAGCCTCCCGCAGCCGGGGCAGCGCCGGGCCGCATTTTTCCACCGCGCGGCGAAGATTGGTGAAAACTTTTTCGCCCACGCCCGGGACGCCCACGGCGTTCCACTGCTTCATCTGGATGCGGAATTCTTCCAGCGCCGTCTCGGCGGGCCAGAGGAGCACGGTATCCGCGGCAGGCGGCGTGACAAGGCCCCGGGCCAGCGCTTCCGTCAGCGAAATGGAGAACGTGCCCGCCCCCTGAAACATGGCTTCCGCCAGGCAGCAGCTGACAGGCTGGTCGGTCTCGATGAGGCCCAGCAGCTTCGCCTGCGGGCTGAACCGCTGCAGCCAGCGGACACGCTCTCCACACGGAAACGCCGTAAACTCCCGCGAGCCATCCAGGATGATGCAGGCCGGGCGGATCTTGGCCAGCTCCAGCCAGCGCTGCGGTGTATTGTCCTCACAGTGGATCAGCTGCACCCGCGGCGGGATCTCCTGGCCGATCCGTTTGGCTTCTTCCAGCCGCATCCCGCGCCGGGTCTCCCCGGGCACCACCCAGATCACGGCCGCGTCCGGGTGAGCGTTGATCCACGCCCAGACGATCCGCCCGCTGCCGCTTCCAACGGGATAGAACAGCGCGGCTTTCCCTTTCTGCTCCAGCTGGGTGTCAATGGCCTCCGCCATCCGCTTATAATATTCCTGCAAATTTTCTGCCATAGTTTCCGCCTTTTTCCTGTTGTTGGGGTTTTTATCCCAGAAAAAAGAAGACCCGGCACAGCTCCCATTGCGTGAACTGCCTCCGGTTCCTTTTCAAATAGAATTTCATTCTTATTTTATTACAAAAGTTTATTTCTTGTCAAGCAAATTTTCCGTGCTTTTCCCATTGGCAATTAAAAACTGCATCAAACCGGTCGGTTGACGCAAAAAATCACTATTCAGCTGTCAATTCAGGGCTGCTTGCAGGGCAATTTGTTGTATTCAAGCTTGTTTTTTAGGCAAAAGTTTGTTTCACATGAAAAAGGCGGAGCCCCCGCGCGTGGTGCACAGAGGCTCTGCCTTTCTTCAACCTGTCCGTCATCCTCGCTTGCGCTCGGTGCCTGAGAGGTTATTTTACGATTCGCTGATAGGTGCGGAGCACTTTCCAGCGGGAAACGCGCTTGCCGGGCTTGAAATTGCCGTCCTCACGAGGCTGGAAGAAGCCTGCTTCCATGCACCACTGGGCCGCTTTGGCCGTGTCGGGGTCTGTCACGTCCGCAAAGGTGGGCAGCGCGGCAGGCTCCGGGCGGCCTGCAGTGTTCCAGAGCAGGAGGGCCAGCTGGGCGCGGTCCTGCGGCACGGAGGTGCCTGCCGGCAGCAGCTGGTTCAGGGCCACCTCGGTGCCCACGAAGTAGGCCGTGGCACCCACGACGCCCACGACAGCGGTTGCAGCCGCGATGGTGCCGAAGTCGGCACTGGAATCATCCTCTTCCAGCGTGGAGAACTTGGCCAGAACGCCAATGTCCTCCTGCATGGTAAAGGTGGCAGTGGTGCCGTCCTCCATCAGGTCTTCCGGGCGGGGATCATCAAACACCCAGTAGGAGAACTTCATCCCCTCCGGGATGGCCTTTTCATCCAGCGTGATCGTCACCTTTGCGCCCTTTGGCAGCCGCTGACTTTGTATGACACCGGTAAGAGCCTCAAAGTGCAGGGTGGTGCCGTCCGGTTTCTCGACGTCCACAGAGCAGTCCTCAAACTGGAGGAAGACGTCTTTGTCGTCGGGGTCGCCCGGGTCAGGCTGCACAGGATCAACGTTGTCATCGCTGCACCGCACCGTGATACCGTCCAGATTCACATCCTCTTTTTCAATGGCTTCCCACTGGGCGCGGGTACCTTTGAAAATGATGGTCTTCAGGTTGGGGCAGTTGAAAATAAAGCAATCCGCCATCGAGTGGAAATTCATTCCGGTCACACTGGCCGGGATGGTGATGGTCTCAAGGTTTTCGCATTCATAGAACAGCGGGAGGCCGCTCATCTCTTTGAGAGTGTCCGGGAACGTGATGCTGCGGATGGCCGCATTTGCATCAAAAACAGTTCTTGCAGAGTTGCCGATCTCCGTGACGTCCCGGCCACCCAGCGTTGCGGGCACGACCACGTCAGCCTCGCTGCCACCGTAAGCAAGGATGCGGACATTGCCGTCCGTGGTGAACTCGTAGGTGTAATCGCCCTCGACTTTGTGAGGAGATGCGTGTTCAATGACCACTTTGGGGCATTCCGTATTGAGCGCGCCCTCCGTCACTTCCAAATCATCGTGCAGAATGACCGCGGTATCATCCACCTGAACGGGAACGGAATTTTCATCGTCCACGGCAGCAGTGATCTTACTATTAGAGCCCCGGGCTTCCATGCTGTCCGCATCAATTGCACAGTTCTGTGCTCCCAGTGTCAGGACACTGTTCGATACTTCCAGTTTGCCGCCCAGCCGGAGACCGTATTGGTAATAATAGCCCTCATCTCCAGAATCCATCGCCGTGATCGTGCTGTTTTCCACAATCAGATCGCCGTCTTCCGTGATCAACGCCTGCATACCGCCCTCGTCGTTGTACTCGTCCAGGCCGGTGATCGTAAGGGTGGAATTCTCGATGCGGGCTGTGCTGCCGACCCGGATTGCGTCGTCCACAGTGTCCAGATCCAGTTGAGAGTTGGAAATTTCCAGCGTTCCTCCCGCTTCGATGCATTTTCCTCCGCTTTTAACAGTCAGCCTCGTCTGGTTCTCGATCGTCAGAGAGCCCAGCAGATCAATGCCGCCCGCACCCGCTGTGATCTCCAGCACCGCGCCCGAAAGGGTCAGCTTTCCGGTCTCTGCGGTAACACCAGCTGCCAGAATTCCCATAGGAGCATCATCGGAATCCCCGCCGTCCCATTCCAGAGCCGCATTGCCCGTGATGGTCAGTGCATCCTCCGTTTTGATGATGGCACCGGTCTGTTCGGTATCCGCCGCGGCAGCCTTGATGGTACCGTTCAGGGTCAGGGTCTTGCTGTCCGGGTCATACACTGCCCGGGGCGTTTTCCCCGCCGGGTCTTCCAGAATGTTATCGCAATTCGCGCTGGTAACGGCCTTGCCGCAGACCGTAAGAGAATAATTTTTCACATTGGGGTCGCTTCCGCCGCCAATGGTACCGTCCGTGCAGACGATGCTCACACCAACCGGCAGGTAACGGGGATCGATCGACAACGCGTTCCACTGTGCCTGCGTCCCCTTAAACTCGATCTTTTTCAGATTTGTGCACCCAAATACAAAGGTCGAATCCAGAGTTGTCACACTGGCAGGAATGGTGATGCTCTCCAGTTTCAGGCATCCAAAAAAAGCCAAAGATTCTATGCTCGTCACTTTATCCGGAACCACCACACTGGTCAGGCCATTGCAAGAGTAGAATGAATTTGGCCCGATGGCTGTGAGATTTGGAGAGATTTCCACCTGCTCAAGGCCCGTACAGCCTGCAAATGCACTGTCGCCGATCCATGTCATGCTTTCCGGCATCGAAACACTTTTCAGGCTGGTGCATTCTATAAATGCCTGCATCTTAATGCCCGTCACTGGATATCCACCCAGCGTGGCGGGGATCTCTACCGTTCCGCCAGCGCCTTTGTATTTCCTGATGATTGCCCTGCCGTTACTCGCGCCATATTCAAAATCGCTCTCCGGAGCCGGTGCCGCAAACGCCGCCGCGGGCAGCAGGGTCAACAGCATGGCCACCGCCAAAAACGCGCTCAGGACGCGCAGTTTGGGCGGGGTTCGGGTGGTTTGTTCTTTCATTTTACACGCCTCCTTCTGGTGCAGGAAAATCCAAAGAAAAAAGCCCTGTGGTTTGATTTTACTCTACCACAGAGCCTGCAAAATTCCTATTAACCTTTGGTTAGTATTTTGTGCCAAAAAGGGCAGCCAGCTGGGCGCGCTTGTTTCGCACGGCCCCGCCGATGTCCAGCTTGGCGTACAGCTGGTTGATGTACTGCTTGACCGTTCCCTCCGAGAGGTGGAGTGTTTCGGCGATCTCCTTGTTGGTGCGGCGCTGGGCCACCAGCCGGGCAAGGGCCAGCTCTTTCTCGGTCAGTGCGGCGGCAATGGCCGGGCGGTCTGCCGAGCCGTTGAGCTGGGCGCGCCGGGCTTCGTACCGCTGCCCCAGAGCGATCGCCCGCTCCACCAGCGGCTGGGCACTGCCCCAGCCGCCCTGCGCCAGCAGCGGGGCCAGATAGCGGTAATTTTCGGCCAGCGGCATCCAGAAGCCGTCCGGCGCGGCCTCTGCCAGCGCCTGCTCCAGTGCAGCCCGGGCCTCGGCAGGCTGGCCATACAGTCCGTACGCTGCCGCCATCTGCACCCGGACATGGAGGGCCACCAGCCCATAGTGGAACCGCTGGCAGGCGGCCAGCAGCTCCTCACAGCGGGCCAGCACCTTGACTGCCTGCCCCTGTGCCAGCCAGACCTGCAGCTCGATCATTTCCATCATGGGGCGGCAGAGGGCAAAGTAGCTCACGGAGGCAAGACGATGCTCCCGGAAGACCTCGGGCACGGCATCGGTGCGGCCAAGCAGGGCGTAGTAATAGGCCTCGATGCTCTCCAGCAGGTGGAGCAGAACGACATCGTGCCGCTGGAGGAGGGCGGCACGGCGGGCCTCGAAATCAAACGGCTCCCCTGCCTGCCCGCAGAGGGAAAGCCGCAGAGCGAGGAAATCACAGCAGAGGGCCATGTTCTCCTGCCCGCAGGAAGCCGCCCGCACCCGGGCCCGTTCCAGCAGCAGGACCGCCCGTTCAAAATGTCCCTGCATGAACGCGGCCTCGGCATCCATCACCAGCTCGGCCCCCTGCCCGTGGCCCTGGGTGATCTTATAATAATGGGGCATACACTCGTACATTTCGGCCAGCTCCTTGCCCAGCTCCCCGGGAGCACGGTAGTACATCATCAGCACCGAGGGGGAACCGAACGTCCAGCTGCCGCTGTTGCGCAGGGTAACGGCAGGGCGGGTCATCTGGCGGCTGGCACTGCGGTGGAGACGGCTCATCCGGGTGATATCGTTGTACATCAGAAAGCTCAGGATGAGGTCGCACTCGCCCAGCAGGTTGCCCCGCTCCTGGGCCGGAAGCTCCGGGTGCTCCCGCACGGCGGCTTCCAGCAGGGCCTTGAGCTCCATCATTTTGGGGATCTGCTGGCAGGTGAACATCCGGCGCATCAGCACCAGAATGGCCAGCGGGTGCCGCTTAAGGGCGTCCACCGGGCAGCGGCCCAGCCGTTCCAGCAGCTCCGCCGGGCCGAGGGATGCCAGCAGGATGCCGGCGTCCTCCTCAATGACGTGGAGGGCGGCGTCATAATCCCCGCATTTTTCGTAGGCACGCAGGGCGGGCAGATACTGCCGCCGGGCCTCGTACCAGCGGCCATACCGTTCCCAGACGGCCGCCTGCCGCGGGGCGGGCAGCTGGGCAAACAGCCGCTCGGCGCATTCTTTCATCATGTGGTGGAACCGGAAGCTCTCGCCGTCCGGCAGGCGGGTGACAAAGGCGTTCTGCCGCGTCAGGGCCAGCAGCACCTGCTCGGCGTCCGGCATCCGGGTCACGGCAGAAGCCATCTCCACCGTAAACTCATCGGCCAGGCCCATCACGGCCAAAAACTCCTGCCGCTGCGGAGACAGGGACTCGATCATGGCCGCGGTGAACATGGCGTAGATGTCCGAGCTGGTGGGCAGCAAGGTGCCCCGCTCCGCCAGCGCGTGGAGATTGAGGTAGATGGCAGAGAACCAGCCCTCGCAGGAGTGGAGCAAGGTTTCCCGCTGGGGCTCCGTCAGCTCCATGCCGCAGCGGCGGACGTAGGCGGATAACTCTTTCTCGTTCAGCCGCAGCTGGTCGGCCCCCACCCGGTGGAGCCGCTGCCCCAGGCGGAGGATCTCGCCCTGGGGCAGGAAATCGTTCCGGCTGGCCACCACGAGGTGGGCGTTGCCCGGCAGTCGGTTGGCCAGTGCACAGAGGAACGCGGCGGCCTGTTCGTCCCGGAGCAGGTGGAAGTCATCCAGAAAGAGATAAGTCTCCCGCTCCCCGGCCAGCGCGGTGCAGAGGTCGTCCAGCAGCAGGGCCGCGCCGCTGGCGTCCGTGGGGCACTCGTACCCCTCCAGCACAGTCAGCCCGGCCTGCGCAAACGCCTTTTGCAGGCTTTTCCAGAAGATGGCCCGGTTGGCGGAGTAGATGCTCACCCGCAGCACGGCGGCTCCCTCCCGGCCGCGCTCGTTCAGGTACCAGTTGATGGCGGTGGTCTTGCCGTAGCCCATGGGAGCCACCACCGCCGTCAGGCTGCTGCGGGCAACGGGCTGCAGGCTGTGCCGCATCCGCTCCGAGATGTAGATGATATTCAGTTCCGGCTTTTGTCTGAGCATCCGCGTCCCTCTTTTCTATTCTTATTGATTATATTACCACAAATCTCTAGAAGTTGGAAGTAAAGCCTACATCACAAAAAACATGGTTTCCATCACAAAAACCTGTTTGGCCGCACCGGATCTCCATGGTACAATATACTCAAATCATTTTAAGATAAGGAGTCTCTTTTTATGGAAACGACCTCAAAACGCAAGTCTGGCACCACGGACCTTACGGTGGGCAAGCCGTTGTTCCAGATTTTGCGGTTTGCGCTGCCGCTGGTGCTGGGCACTCTGTTCCAGCAGCTGTACAGCTTTGCGGACACCGTCATTGTGGGCCGGTGCCTGGGCACCGACGCACTGGGTGCGGTAGGCACCACCTACTCCCTCAACTTCCTCATCCTGGGCTTTGTGCAGGGTGCCTGCGTGGGCTTTGGCATCCCGGTAGCCGAGACGTTCGGTGCCAAGGATAAGGGCGGCCTGCGGAAATACCTGTTCAACGGTGCCCTGCTCTGCGTGGTGCTGAGCGTGGTGTTCACCATCTTCACCACCCTGATGGCGGGCCCGCTGCTTCAGCTCATCCACACGCCGGAAGAGCTGTACGCGGACGCCGTGCTTTATATCCGGATCCTCTTCCTGGGCATCCCGGCCACGGTGCTGTACAACTACGCTTCCAGCGTGCTCCGCGCCATGGGCGACTCCCAGCACCCGTTCTATTTCCTGCTGGCGGCCAGCGTGCTGAACATCGGACTGGATTACCTGCTCATCGTCTCCATGGGCATGGGCGTGGACGGCGCGGCCCTTGCCACCGTCCTCAGCCAGCTGCTCAGCGGCGGGCTGTGCGCGTTCTGGTTCTTTACCCGGACGGCCAAGCAGGAGGAGCTCACGTTCCGGGGTCAGAGCAGCCTGCTCTCCGCCGGGCACTGTAAGCGGCTGGCCTACATCGGCTTTCCCATGGGCTTTGAGTATTCCGTCTCGGCCATTGGTGCCGTCATCATGCAGGACGCCATCAACCTGCTGGGCAGTACCGCGGTAGCCGCCCAGACTGCCGGTGAGAAGATCCGCCAGATGTTCACCCTGCCCATGGAGAGCGTGGGCATGGCCATGGCCACCTATGTAGGTCAGAACCATGGTGCCCACCGCACCGACCGCATCAAGCAGGGCATCAAGGACGGCTGCACGATCCAGCTGACCTACTGCGTGGCCGCCTGGGTCGTCATCTTCTTCGTCAAGCCTTACGCCGTGGGGCTGGTGCTGGGCGATGCAGACCCCGCCGTGACCGCCGGAGCCATCCAGTACCTGGCCATTATGAGTATGCTGTTCTGCTTCCATGGCCTGCTGATGATCTTCCGCAACACGCTGCAGGGCCTGGGCTACAGCGTGCAGGCCATCATTTCCGGCGTGGGCGAGCTCATCGGCCGCAGCCTGGGCGGCCTGCTGGCCGTGAAAACAGGCCTGGGCTATGTGGGCATCTGCCTTTCCAACCCCTTTGCCTGGGGCCTGGCCATGCTGTACTGCATGTTCATGGTGCGCCGGATGCTCAAGCGGGAAGAATAACAAAACCAAAAGAAAGGCCGAGGCCTGCGGGAGCTTTCCCACAGGCCTCGGCCTTTTTATAGAAGAAGATTGGAAGTGGCGATTTAGTCTTCAGCCATGCCGATGAGGTCGAACTTCTCGGTCGAGATGGTGACGGTGAAGTCTTTCTTGGCAGGCTTGTTGAACTTGACCCAGATGGTGCGGTCAGACAGGTTGTAGTACCAGCCGGACTCTGCTTCCTCCCAGCCATCGCGGACGATGTACTGGGTGAGCTGCTCGCCATCCACGCTGGCCCAGAGCGCGCCCTTTTTCTTGCTGACCAGCTTGATGGTCATGCGCTCCACGGGAGACTCGTAGGTGCCCTCGGTGGAGAAGTGGATATCGGTGCGGTCGCCGGCCTTGACGTCGATGGTGGTCTTGGCGTAGACACCGTTCTTGTAGTCCTCGGTGTGGCCGTCGTCGTCATACAGCACAAAGCTGGTGTCGGTCTCGGCGGCGACCAGCAGGTCGAGCTGATGCATGGTGTCGCGGAGGATGTGCTTGACGTCCTCGCTGGTGGCCACGATGGCGCTGCCGCGCAGGAACATGGGGATGCTTGCCAGAGTGACCGGGATCTCGATGGTCTGGCCGCCCTCATACTCGCGCAGGTTGTCGCTCATATCGTACCACTTGCAGCCGGCGGGCAGGTAGATGGTGCGGGTGATTGCACCCTTTTCCACCACGTTTGCCACCAGGATGCTCTTGCCGAACATAAAGGTCAGGTTCTTGTCGGTGTAGCACTTGGGATCGTCCGGGAACTCCAGGAACAGCGGGCGCCATGCCGGCATACCGTCCTGGTTGCTCTCGTACATCAGGGAGTACAGGGTGGGCATCAGGCGGTAACGCAGCTTGTAAGCCTCGCGGATGTAGGGCAGGTTCTCCTCATACATCCAGGGCTGGGTGACGGTGTTGTCGTTGTTGGCGGAGTTCAGGCAGAAGCGGGGCTGGAGCACGCCGTTCTGCAGCCAGCGGAGCAGCAGCTCAGCCTCCGGAGCCGGGCCGGCAAAGCCGCCGATGTCGCAGCCCATGTTGGAGCAGCCGGACAGGCCCATGCCCAGAATGGTGGCAATGTTGAACTTGACGGTGCGCCAGTCGGTGAGGTTATCGCCGCCCCAGACCTGTGCATAGCGCTGGATGCCGGCGTAGCCTGCACGGTTGATGATGTAGGGACGCTCGCCGGGGTAGACCTCGGCCAGAGCATGCTTGGCGGTGTAAGCCATCAGGTTGGAGTGGAGGATCTTCAGCTCGGCCATGGTGCCCTTCTTGCCCTCGAAATCGCACTGGGCGTCACGGTCTTCCACGCCGTCCATCTCGCAGTTGTCGTTCCAGACGGTCTTGGTGCCCATCTTGAGGATGTTCTCCTCCAGCAGCTGCTTCCAGGTATCGCGGCCCTTGGGACCGGTGAAGTCGAAGAAGCGGCCCTCGCCGCCCCACCAGCGGCCATAGTACGGAGCCTTGCCGTCCGGGGTCTTGATGAAGACATCGTTCTTCTCGAACAGGTCGATGTAGGGGTGACGCTTCAGGATGCCCGGCTTCAGGTTGGGGATGACATTGATGCCGCGGGCATTCATGTTCTCAAAGAACTTCTTGGGGTCCGGGAAGCGCTTGTGGTTCCAGTTGAACACATAGCGCAGGTTGTCCTCTTCGCCGCTGGAATAGCCGGAAGCCAGCCAGAAGTTGTCGATGAGGATGCCCTCTTTCTCGTGCTTGTCGATGACCTTGTAGATCTCCTCATCGCAGTTCTTTTCCAGCTCCGCGTAGTACATGGTGGAAGCGCAGTAGCCCAGAGACTGTTTGGTGGGCAGAGCGCTGCGGCCGGTCAGCAGGGTGTACTCGTTGAGGATATCCGGCAGGGTGGGGCCAGCCAGCAGGAACAGGTCGATGTCGCCGCCGTCGGTCTGGTAGTAGCAGTAGCGCTCCCAGTAACCGGACAGCTCCTCGCCCAGGTCGAAGACGCAGTCATAGGAGTTGTGGTAGAACAGGCCGATGGGGCGGCGGTCCTTCTCGTTCACACGGATGTAGAACGGAATGTGCTTGTACATCGGGTCACCGGTCTCGGGGTCGTGGCCGATGGCGTCCTTGGGGGACATGCGCAGGCGGCGGCCTTTCTTGTCCAGGTGGCCGGTCTTCTCGCCAAAGCCGAAGAAGTGGTCATACTCGCGGTCCACCTTGGAGAAGTGGGTCAGGCGGCCGATCTGGTCTTTCTCGAACGCGCGCTCCCGCAGATCCTGATACAGCAGCTTGCCCTCTTTGTCGTACATCTCAAAATGGAACGGCTTCTTGAACAGCTTCAGGGTAACGTGAGCGGTCTCAAAGGTCAGGCACTTCTCATCCTCGGTGCAGGGCACATCCAGCGCGGTGATGCGGGTGCGCTCGTCCTTGAGCAGGTCATCCATGCGGTCGGGCCATGCGGTGGTCACCAGGGTGTAGGACTCCTCCTCCATGGGGGTGCCCTTGTCGAAGTGGACGCGGACACGGATGATGTCATCCGTCATGAAGATCAGCTTTACGTCCGCAGCGTCGCCGTGGATGAGGTAGCCATTCTCCGTTTTTTCAAAGGATTCAAAACTGCGAAGCAGCATAACAGGTTCCTCCGTGTTGTTTTTTATTACATGCCGATCAGGTCGAACTGCTCAAACGAAACGGTCAGGTTGTAGTCCTTGCCCGGGTTTGCATACTTGACCTCGACCGCTTTCTTGGTCTGGCTGTAGTACCAGCCCTCAGCAGCCTCGTCGAACTTGCGGCGGTTGAGGAAGTGCTCGATCTTGCGGCCGTCCAGAGTGACCCAGAACGGGCTCTTCTCCTTGGCGATCATCTCCACCTTGACGGTCTTGACGGTGTCCTCATAGCCGCCCTCAGAGGTGAAGTCCATGGTGACACGCTCACCGGCGGTGGTGGTGATGGTGGTCTTGCGGAAGACGCCGCTCTTGAAATCGTTGGTCACGCCGTCATCATCATACAGAGTGGTGGTAACGGTGCCCTTGGGAGCCACGATGAGGTGGAGGTCGGTGGTGTGGTCCCCCTCCATGGTCATCAGCTGGTTATCCGCCATGGCGATGACAGCGCCCTCACGGATGAACATGGGGATGCTTGCCATGGTGACGGGGATCTCGATGGTCTGGCCGCCCTCGTAGCAGCGCATCTTGTCGCTCCAGTCGTACCACTTGCAGCCTGCGGGCAGGTAGACCTTGCGGGTCTTGGCACCCTCTTCGATGACGTTGGCCACCAGGATGTCACGGCCGAACAGGAACTCGAAGCTCTCCTCGTAGACATTGGGGTCGTCCTGGAAATCATAGACCAGAGCGCGCATGATGGGAGCACCCGTCTTGCTTGCGTTGTACTCCGCGCTGTACAGATACGGAGTGAAGCGATAACGCAGCAGGATCGCGTCACGAATGAGATCTGCAGAGCCGCGGAACATCCAGGGCTCGGTCACGGTGTTATCGTTGGAAGCGGAGTGGATGGAGAAGCGGGCCTGGAAGATGCCCTGCTGCACCCAGCGGACGAACAGCTCCTCGGTGGGAGCGGGGCCTGCAAAGCCGCCGATATCCGCGCCCTCATTGGGCTGGCCGGAGAGGCCCATGCCGGTGATGATGGGGATGTTGTACTTCAGGGACTTCCAGCTGGTGTAGTTATCGCCGCACCAGGTCTGCGCGTAGCGCTGGATGCCGGCGCTGCCGCTGCGGCAGACCATATAGGGACGAGCCTTGGCATTGTGTTCCACAACCGCGTCTGCACCCACCTTGCACATCAGGGTGCTCATAATGGGCTTCAGCTGAGCGATGGTGCCGCCCTTGCCGTCAAAGTCGCAGATGTCGTCCTTATCCATCAGACTGTCATACTCGCAGTTGTCGTTCCAGACGGAATCGGTGCCCACGGCAATGATGGACTCGGTCAGGTACTTCTTCCAGGCTGTACGGCCCTCGGGTTTGGTGAAGTCCCAGAAAGCGCCGTCGCCGCCCCACCATTTGCCGACGCCGTAGTTCTCGGGGTTCTTGCTGTCTTTCACAAAGACATCGTCGGCGTTAAACTCATCAAAGCGGGGGTTGCACAGCAGGACGCCCGGCTTGACGTTGGGCACGTTCTGGGCGTGCTTTTCGTTCATGGCATGGAAGTAAGCACTGGGGTCCTTGAAGCGCTCGGTGTTCCAGGTAAAGACACAGCGCTTGTTGTTCTGGCTGGTGTAGCCGCTGGACAGGTGGAATCCATCAATGGGGAAGCCCTCTTCCTTGATGGTGTCAACGAATCCCAGCACAGCGTCGTCGCTGTCTTTCTCCAGCTCGGGGTAGTACATGCTGGAGCCCTGATAGCCCAGAGCACGCTTGGGCAGCAGAGCCGGACGACCGGTGAGCAGGGTGTAGTTGTCCACAACGCGGGCGATGGTGTCGCCGCCGATCAGGAAGCAGTCCAGATCGCCGCCGTCGGCCTGGAAGTAGGTGTAGCGGGGCCAGTAGTTGCTCTTCTCGCGGCCCATGTTGAACACGGACTCGTAGAAGTTGTGGTAGAACACGCCGACAGCCTTTTTGGTGTCACGGTCCAGACGGATGTAGAAGGGGATGTGCTTGTAGAGGGTATCCATCTTCTCGGCATCGTAGCCCATCGCGTCGGTAGCACGCTCACGCTGGAACGTCTTGTTCTTGTCCAGCTCGCCGGTCTTCTCGCCAAAGCCGTAGAAGCAGTCGTCCTCTTTCATCCGGCTGTAAGCCACAACGCGGTTGTTGGAGTCCTTGACGAACGGGTTGCCGGGCAGGGTGCTGTACAGCTCCGAGCCGTCAGCGGACAGCAGCTTGAAATTGATGGGGTCTTTCTCGACCACCAGAGTCACCTTGCCGGTGGCAAAAGTGATGGTCTTGTCGTCCTCGGTGACCTCAGCCGCAAAAGGCTCCACGCGGGTGCGCTCGCCCTTGAACAGGTCGTCCATACGGTCTTCCCAGGCGGTGGTCATCAGGATGTAGGATTCCTCGGCCAGCTCGTGGTCAAAGCTGGCGCGGACACGGACGATCTCGTCGGTCACGAAGCAGACCTTGACATCCGCGTTGTCGGTGTGCAGCAGGAAAGCGCCGTCCTTGCGCTCCATGCCGGTAAAACGGGAGCAGATTTCCATAATGCAGTTCCTCATTTGTTTTTGTGGGGTGTGGTTTCGGATACAAAAAGCCCCCATTCCCCCTCAGATGCAGCTTATCTTCAGAGAAACGGGGGCAAACATTCAGTTGCTCAACCCAGAGCAGTCAATCTCACATGGTCCAGCCCAGGCTGGGGACGAGGCCGCACAGATAAGGCACGACCAGAGCGATGGCCGGGATAAAGGTGACCAGGAACAGTGCCACGACCATGGCGGCGAACAGAGGCACGATGTACTTGGTAACGCCCTCGATCTTGACCTTGCCGACGCCGCAGCCAACGAACAGGCAGGAGCCGACGGGAGGAGTGACAGAGCCGATACCCAGGTTCATGATGAGCATGATGCCGAACTGGACATCGCTCATGCCGATGCTGCGGGTGATGGGCAGGAAGATCGGAGTGAAGATCAGAACGGCAGGAGTCAGGTCCAGGAACATGCCCATGACCAGCAGGAAGACGTTCATGATCAGCAGGATGACATAACGGTTGCTGGAAACGCTCATCAGGGCGTTGCTGATCGCAGCCGGGATGCCGGAGTAGCTCATGACGTAAGACATGATGGAGGAAGCGGCGATCAGGAACAGGATGGTAGCGCTGCTCTCCATGGTGTCAGCCAGCAGGTTGTAGAAGCTCTTCAGGGTCATCTCTCTGTAGAGGATGGAGAGCAGGCCGCAGTACAGGCACAGGACAACGCCGGCCTCGGTCGCGGTGAAGAAGCCTGCCAGAATACCGCCCATGACGATGATGACGGCCAGCAGAGAAGGCACTGCATCAATGATGATCTTGATGGCGGGATCGGGATCCTTGACGTCCGAGGACTTGTAGCCTTTCTTGACCGCGATGAACACAGCCAGACCAGCGACACACAGACCCATCAGGATGCCGGGCAGGTAGCCGCCCATGAACAGAGCAGCAACGGAAACGCCGCCAGCGGTGATGGAGTACAGGATCAACGGACCAGACGGGGGGATCAGGATGCCGGTAGGAGCCGAGCAGATGTTGACGGCCGCGGAGTAGTTGGGGTCGTAACCCTCATCCAGCTCCAGAGGAGCCATGATGGAGCCCATGGCGGAAGTAGCTGCAACGGAAGAACCGGAAACCGCGCCGAAGAACATGTTGGCCAGAACGTTGGTGGCAGCCAGGTAACCGGGCATCTTACCAACGGCCAGACGGGCCAGACGGACAAGGCGCTTTGCAATGCCGCCCTTGTTCATGATGTTGCCGCCCAGAGAGAAGAACGGCAGAGCCAGCAGAGAGAAAGAGTCAATGCCGGAGAAGCAGCGCTGTGCCGCGGTCAGTGCGAAAATCGCGGGGTCCATGCTGAACAGGGCCGTGAAGATGGATGCGATGCCGATGCCTGCAGAGATAGGCACACCGGCCAGCAGCATCACGAAAAAGGAACCGAACAGCAGTAACGTAGCCTGTGCAACCATTATGCGTTTTCTCCTTTCTTTTCTTTACTGTCCAGGAAGAGCTGAACGTACTTCAGCACGCGGGCCAGAATGATGAAGATGCCGGAAATCGGCAGGATGGAATACAGGAGCTTAAAGGGAATGCGCATGACCGAGGAAACGTTGGTAGCGTTCGCGGTCAGCTTCCAGCCGCCATACACGAAGACATAGCCAACGAAGAAGACGATGGCAGCCTCGATGAAGACGCTCAGAATGACATTGAACGCGCCCTTTGCACGGCCCTTGACCAGGTCCAGTGCCAGGTGCTTGTCTTTGTAGAAGCAGTATGCGGAACCGATCATGGAAGCCCAGATCAGGACGTAGCGCAGGAACTCATCCGTAACGGTAGAGGGGTTGCGCAGGATCCAGCGGGTAAAGATCTGCCAGGTGCCGCCTGCCAGCAGGGCGAACATTGCCACTGCCATAAGGAAACGCATGACGTTATCCAGAATTTTATCCAGTTTTTTCACAAGATCATCTCCTTGAGCTTGGTTCCTCCCGCGCGGCCACGGGCAAAGGCACTCAACGCCCTGCCCGCGGCCTTTAGGAGGCAAGAATCAGAATGGAACCGCGGCCGATCAGGCCATTGCGCGGATCTCTTCCACGACCGCATAGGTGGTGGGGTTAGCGGTCTTGAGGTTCTCGTAGATGGGCTGCACAGCAGACTGGAATGCCGCGATGTCCACGTCCTTGACCAGCTCGACGCCGTTCTGGTTGACAGCCTTGTCCAGAACCTCGTCCTCGAAGTTCTTCCAAGCGGTCTTGTACTCCTCGGTAGCAGCCTTGGCGCACTCGGTCACAGCGGACTTCTGATCGTCAGAGAACTGGTTCCAGATGTTGGAGGAGATGATGACCATATCGGGGATGCGGGTGTGCTCGTCGAAGCAGTAGTACTTGGTGACGTCGCCGTGGTCACGCAGAGCGGTGACGTTGTTCTCAGCGCCATCGATAACGCCCTGCTGCATACCGGTGTAGATATCGCTGTAGCCCATAACGGTAGCGGAGCCACCCAGGCAGTTCATCATGTCGATCGCCATCTGGCTGTCCATGGTGCGGATCTTCAGGCCCTTCAGGTCAGCCGGGGTGCGGATGGCGGTAGCCTTGGTGTAGAAAGAGCGAGCGCCGGAATCCAGCCAGGTCAGGCCGCGGAAGCCCTGATCGTCGGTGGACTCAAAGACAGCCTGTGCGGAATCGCTGTCCATGTAGGTGTAGTAGTGAGCCTGATCGTCGAAGACATAAGGCACGGAGAAAGCGTTGTACTTCTCGCTGAAGTTGCCCAGCGTGGAAGCGGAGACCTTAGCCATGTCCAGAGCGCCGGCCTGGATCTGGGAGATCATATCAGACTCGCTGCCCAGGGTGCCGTTGGGGATGATCTGGATGTTGACAGTGCCGTTGGTCTTCTCCTTGACCTGCTCCGCAAAGCTGGTCAGCTGGATGTGAACAGCATGGTCCTCAGCCAGGTTGTGGCCCAGCTTCAGGTTGAAGCTGCCGCCTGCAGCAGCTGCCGCGCCGGAAGCAGCAGTGCTGCCTGCTGCAGAGTTGTTGGAAGAGCCGCCGCAAGCGGTGAGCAGAGCGGAAGCGCCTGCAACTGCCAGGACCTGAACGAACTGTCTACGAGAGATTTTCATAGTGGATTTCCTTTCTTCTTCTTGCTTGTGTATGTATACCACGTCACAGCCGGTCGGCCGTGAAACAACAAATTTGGAATGCAGCGGTCAGGACTCGCCGCGGTGGAACCGATCTTTCACCATCTGGATCAGATCTTTCAGGTTGAGGCCCCACAGGCTCTTGGGCTGCTGCCAGTCCTTGCCGGTCTCTTTGGCAAGCACCTTGGCAAACCGCTCGGGGTTCGCCGGCAGCAGGCTGCCTTTGGGGATCATCACCGCCATCTGGCGGCTCTGGAACAGGTAGAAGTACTGGTCGTCCTCGACCAGGCGGTCGATCTTATCAAACGGAATGTGGGCACCGTTTTCCACGTCCACGCCGCCTGCGTTGATCCGGCAGCTGACCGTGCTCTCGGCCCCGCCCCGCTGCATGATGACGCCCTCGGCCGCCACCCGGCTCAGGAAATCCGGCATGGCGAACATCGCGCACCCCACCAGCAGGCAGAGCACCTTGACCACCGTTGGGATGGGAACGAAGAGTGCCAGCATCACCAGCGCAAATGCCACGGCCAGCCAGACCAGCCGCTGCATCCCCTCGTAGGTGTAAAACTCGGTGCGGAACATCCGGCGGATGGTCTCATCGTTAAAGATCACTTTGGCTTCAAAATGATTTTTAGAAGTCTGCATGAGCTCTTCCTTTCCGTTCGTCACGAAACACGACGGCTGCATTTGTAAAATATACCAAAAATTTTGTCACTGTTTTGTCATTTTTGTTCTTGTCGTCTTCTTGCACTCATATCATACTAAAATTCCAATCCGTTTTCTTGCGGTTTTGTGATTCAAATATTGCAATTTGTGATATCAGCTGATATACTAGAGCCAAAATCAACGATAAAGCACATTTCTGATATTTTTCACAAAGGTGGAATCGCTATGGAAATCGAGCGCGTTACGCATTATGTCGATAATGTCCTCACACAGGCGGAAGCACGGATGGGGCTGCGCAACACAAGATTGCTGGTGGCATGGTATACCAACCAAAAAAACGACCAGTCCGTGGTCCATTCCCACCCCTACCATGAGCTGGTGCTGCCCATCGGCGGCAGCACCGTGCGTTACTCCATCGACGGCAGTGTTTATCTGGTGCATGTCGGCGAGCTCATCTACTTCCCTGCTCAGATCTACCACGCCGGCATCTTCAATATTGATAACGACCACTCTGACCGTCTGGTCATCCAGATCGACGACGCCCTCTGGCAGGCCTGCCGCCGCAACGCAAACCTGAAAAACGCCGCCTGGATGCACAGCATCACCGTGCTGGACCCGGATGTCTGCAACAAGTGGGATTTTCAGAGCCTTTTTGTGCGGATGGCCCAGAGCCTGGAATTGCCAGCCCAGATGCGTGACATCGTTTTTGAAGCCCAGGTGTCGGAGATGATGCTGCTCATCACGCTGGCCACCGGCAGCGGCCAGACCACGGCCCCCAGCAGCACCAACGTTCTGGTGCAGCGTGCCGTGTCCTACCTGCAAGCTCACTATCAGGACCCGACCCTCACCACGGTAAAGCTGGCCCAGGAGCTCTATGCCAGCCGGGAGCACCTCTCCCGCGCGTTTAAAGAGTGTACCATGGAGAGCATCCACAGCTACCTGACCCATCTGCGGATGCAGCACTGCCGCAAGGCACTGGAAGATGGTGTCTCCGTCCTCAACGCCTGCACCGAGAGCGGCTTCCCGGATTACAGCAGCTTCCTCAAAACGTTCCGGCGGCTGTATGGCATCACACCCGCGGAGTATCGCTCCCAGAACCGGAAAAAAGTTTGATTACGGAACGTATTGAGAGAAGCAAAAGTTCCATTCTGGATATAAAAAGCAGCCACCTATGCTGTATGGCAAATGCAAAACGGGGCCGTTTCCTCTCTTTTCCAGAGAAGCGGAAACGGCCTCGTTTTGTTTATTTTTTTCGGTATTCCCGCGGGGTCATGCCGAAGTGCGCCTTGAACGCCCGGTTGAAATAGGAGAGATTTTCGAATCCGCACCGGGAGGCGATGGTCAGGACGGTCTCGTCCGTGGTCTGCAGCGCCTCGGCGGCGGCATTCAGGCGGTATTCGTTCAGAAAGGCAACGAAGCTCTGCCCGGTCATCTGCCGGAACCAGCGCATGAAATGGCTGGCGCTGAAAGAGCAGACCCCGGCGGCATCGGCGACCCGGAGCACCTCGGCATAATGGGCCGAGAGCCATTGCAGAACGGCTTTCAGCCGCTGGGTGTCGGCTGTTTCCGCGGGGAGCTGCTGCTTTCCCTGCGCAATGAGCAGGGAAAGGAAGCGCAGCAGCGCCCCCTTGACCAGCAGCTCGTAGCCGGGGAGCTTGGCGCGGTTGGCTTCCTCCACCTCCCGCAGGCAGGCAGCAGCCGGAAAGTAGCACAAGTCGTTCGGGGTCAGACGTGCCTGCAGCGACAAGCGCCCGCTTTGGAGCGGCAGCAGATACTTCTCGGCGCAAAGGTCTTCCGCGCCGCCCAGAAGCTCCAGCGCGAAGATGATATTTTCGTATTCCATGCACTGCCCCTCGGCCTGCCGCAGGGCGTGGAGGGTGCCGGGCGTAAAAATGAAGATGTCCCCCATGCGGGCCGGGCAGGTCACAGCGCCCACCTGCACCAGTCCTATGCCCCGCTTGACAAAGACCAGCTCCATGCTCTCCTGCCAGTGGAGCGCTACCTGTGGAAAATCCCCCGGAATGGCGCAGGGATACAGATTAAAGGGGAAACGCACGGCACCGTGCTGCTTGGTCTCCTGCAAAGATGCCTGATTTTGCATCGTCTCACCTCCTGATGATAGGATTGTACCACAATCTGCACTTTTTAGGCAAGATTTCGATTGTTTTATGTGGTATATCTGGAAGTACAGATGTCAAACCTGTTTTCCGTAGCAAAGGAGGATGCATTTATGAGCTTTACCGAAATGTTACAGAGTCTCACGGGCAAGCCACTGGTGGACTGCACCGATCAGGAGCTGTATCTGGCACTACTGGAGCTTGTGCGGCAGAAGAGCGCCGACCATGTGCAGCCGGTCACTGGACGCAAGCTGTACTATATCAGCGCCGAATTTCTCATCGGCAAGCTGCTGTCCAACA
>ERZ773269.455-NODE-455-length-48910-cov-5.428083_pt1 | contig 48910 bp, 36 predicted proteins | sample MGYA00511958_ERZ773269 | MGnify/ENA primary metagenome ERZ773269 (study PRJEB29015, sample SAMEA2737761) | human gut metagenome | biome: human gut; feature: human-associated habitat; material: faeces | place: China | collected 2012 ... | reverse complement strand
AGCAGTCGTTAAAACTACTACGCTATAAAAAGTCTAACTTTTTGGGGTCACATCACTGTCGCATTCTCTTTTTTATGGTTTTACATCCAATCCTGTACTTTCAATTACAATAACCGATTTAATTCTCTTCCCGTTTCCATAAACTGTTTTCGCCGTAACTTTACAACGATTATACATACCTTCTTTATACAAGAGGTCAAGCACAACACTAATCGGTTTATCACTTTTCTTTAAATGCTTACATAATATTTTGTATTCGTCCATCGAATCGTGATGAACAATCTTATTGTCCAAAATATATTCAAGTGCATTTTGTATGTAAGTGCCAAACATATAAGAATGTCCTTCGGCAAGTTTTGTCTTTACATCAATGGTATTGTTTATAAAATAATACTCAAGTGCAATGGCGTCAATAAGGTCAAGTGCCGTTTCAAAACTGCGTCTTAGCATATTGAGTTTACTCAAAACACCCATTTGTTCACTGCTGTCCGAAACAGACGCATAATAAATTGAACAATCTTCACGGCTTGCAAGGTAGAAAATTTTAATCGACAGCCATATAACATCTTCACCGAATACATTTCTAACCTGTACGGAAACACCTTTATTCCCCGCCATTTTCGATTCGCGAAATGCCTCTATTGCCTTTTCTCTGTCATCGAGGTGAAGATTTTCCAATCCGTCATATCCGCCTGCGGTAACATTTTTCGGATAATTCTTAGTTATCGAATAATAAAATTCGTTTGCTTTTAAAACATTAAGTTTATTTCCGTCATTACTAAGCGAATACAGTGCAACGCCGCCCAAAATATTGTTAAGCAATCCCTCAGTCATAAAATCGGAATGAAGCAATTCTTCAATTTCAATCGTATTGTCAAATACGTTGTCCAAATTTTCACTTGCAACATTATTTGGGTCACTGATTAATTTTCCGAAAGATTCTTCATCTATCGCTCTTGAAAAATAAAATCCTTGTGCATAATTACAGCCTCTGTCAAGCAAGAAATTCTTCTGTTCGTCCGTTTCAACGCCCTCGGCGATTACCGCCAAACCAATCCACTTTGCCATTTTTATAACCGATTCAAGAATTTCTTTACCCTTTGTATTTCCGTCACGACCTGCCTCAAGGAATCTTGTATCTATTTTAAGTACATCAACGCTTATATCTTTCAACATATTAAGCGATGAATAACCACTGCCGAAATCGTCCATCAATACAATAAAACCCAATTCACGAAGTTCGTCAACAGCTTTCAAAATCTGTTCTTCATCACTTGTAAACGCACTTTCGGTAATTTCTATCTCCAAATATCTTCTCTCAATATTGTATTTATCCGTAAGATTTACAAAAATCTTTGACAAATCAAGAGAATAAATATCCATTCTCGAAACATTCACCGATATAGGAACCGCAGTATATCCCTTATCGATATAATCACGTAAAATTCGACAACTTTCTTCCCATATATATTCGTCAAGTTTTGTAATAAGCATATTCTGCTCAAACATCGGAATAAAATCTTTCGGAAAGATAAGACCTTTTTCGGGATGCTGCCATCTTACAAGGCTTTCCGCACCCATTACCTTTGTTGTTCGTATATCGTATTTAGGCTGAAGATACACTTTAAATTCGTGATTTTCAAATGCCCTTTCACTTTCGTTTAAAAGTTCGTGTTGCGAGAAAACATAGTTTTTCACACTTTCATTATATTCCGCAACATTAACAAGATAATTGTTTTTTATTGACTCACACGCAAAACTTGCTCTGTCGCACATAAGTCTTACGGGGATATTTTTTGTTTTAACGTGGTAAATTCCCACAGTCATTCTTATTTCAAAATCAATCGGATAATCCTTTACCCAACTTTGAATTTCCGCACCCAATGCGTCCGGCTGAATATTTTCTTCAAAGTCCATAAAAGAAAATACATCACCCGAAAGCCTTGCGGCTACAAGATCGTATTTTGCGGCTCTTTCTTGCAATTTCTTGCCTATATAGCTAAGAAGTCTGTCACCTTCGACAAAACCGAATCTGTCATTGACAAATTTGAATTTCTCGACATCAAAACAAACAATAACATATTCTCTGTCCGGTTCATTTTCAAATCTGCACCTGACACGGTCATAATATGTATTCCTGTTGTAAAGTCCGGTAAGTTCATCAACACTCTTTACTTTTCGTAAACTTTCTTCCAGCTGATGAACTTTTTCTTGAAGTTCTTCCACTGTCCCCTCTGACATCTTCTTCGCCTCCCCCACTGTGTAGCTTACAACTATATTATATCACTTTTTATTGTTTTTGCAATACTTAATTATAGCATTTTAAATTTTTTTTGAATATTTTTCTAATTTTTAAAATTTTACTTGTTTTTATGCAATATGTATGATATAATAGAAATGTTAGGGGTGAATTTATGAAATATACACTATCCAAAGGACTCAATAACAGTCCGGATGCAAGAGCGATAAGACAGTCCGTTTTCGTGGAAGAGCAGGGTTTTGAATACGAATTTGACGACATTGACGAAACCGCTTTGCACCTTGTTTTGTACGATGAAAACGATAATCCTTGTGCAACGGGACGACTGTTTTTCGACGGTTGCATGAAAATCGGCCGTATCGCCGTTATGAAAGAATACAGAGGTCAGTCGCTCGGCAGTGAAGTTATTGCCATACTTGAAGAAAAAGCACTTGAATCGGATGCACATCATATCGAGCTTTCCGCTCAAATACAGGCAAAAGATTTTTATAAAAAACTCGGCTACACCGAAATCGGCGGAATATATAAAGAAGAATTTTGTCCTCATATAAAAATGTTTAAGGATTTAAAATAACTTAGATAAATCGGCATTTAGAGGGTAAGTGAAATGAAAATAATAGCTATCGGAGCTGTGACAGCAGGCGGAAAAACAACTTTAGTAAATGCAATAAAAGATAAACTAACAAGGACAGCATCGCTTCACTTTGATGACTACTCGTTTGACGGAGAAGTAAATGACTTTTATAAATGGGTATCAGACGGTGCGAATTATAATGTATGGGATTTATCTCCGTTAAAAGCAGATATTGAAAAAATAATAAATAGCGACAGATACGATTATTTGCTGTTGGATTATCCGTTTGCATATCAGAATAAAATGATAAAAGATTATTTGGATTGTTGTATATTTATTGATACACCATTAGACATTGCACTGGCTCGAAAAGTCCTAAGAGATATGAAAGAATCTTCTGCGGATGATATTCGTTATGAAATGGATGTATATCTGAAATATGCAAGGATAGCTTATGTACAAATGCTACAAGATATTTTACCGATATCTGATTATGTGATTGATGGTACAAAAGAACTTAAAATTATTATAAATGAAGCAATGGAGATAATTTTAAAATGCTAAATTTCGGTTTATCGAATAATACACTTACTAAAAAAGGAGCAGATTTAAAATCTGTTCCTCTTAAATTACACGCATTATCTTACCGCAAGCGATTTTCTCACCGGAATTACCGCTCGCACGATTTCTTTTATACATATTCATATCTCCCCTATCGAGATATGAATTAAATTTCGATTTTATGACTTTTACGGTCTTTTCCTTATACTGCCCTCATATTTTTTTATACTTCCGCCAAGCGAAACCACATTTCCGAAACGATTTTTCAAATTATCAACCGTTTTTTCAAATTGCTCGACTTTTTTCGTATTTTCCGTATTGTCCTCAATCAAACTCATCTGTTCGTATACGTCATTCTCACCGACAAGGTTTGTTCCCGTTACAGACATCATTCGTATCGGCAATTTTAAATTCCAAGATTTTTTTACAAGCTCCATTGCCGCATTGCGTATATCTCTTGAAACATATGTAGGCTTTTCGAGCTTTTTCTGACGGCTTATACTCTTAAATTGCGGATCTTTTATCAATATTTGCACTGTCGTGCATTTCATATTTTTTCGGCGTAAACGTGCCGCAACACTGTCCGAAAGTGCATATATACCGCTCCGTACATCTTCTTCACCGACAAGGTCCTGTCTGAACGTCATACCGTTGCCGACCGATTTAACTTTCTCTTTTTCGTATATTGATTTAACCGGCTCACTGTCAAGTCCGTTTGCGTATCTGTACAGCATATTTCCCGCTTTACCGAAATGCCTGACAAGGATATGTTCGTCATATTTTGCAAGCTGACCGATAGTTTTAACGCCTAATCTTTCAAGTTCATCACCCGTCTTTTTGCCGACAAAAAGCAAATCTCTTACCGACAGCGGATATATAAACTGTTTCCAATTTGATTTTGAAAACACAGTAGTCGCATCCGGTTTTTTATAGTCACTGCCAAGCTTTGCGAACACCTTGCAAAATGACACTCCGACTGAAATTGTAAGCTCTGTTTCCTCTCTTACAATTCTTCTAAGCTCGTTCGCAATCTTCACACCGTCACCGAACAGTCTTTTACTTCCCGTAACATCAAGCCAAGCCTCGTCAGGTCCGAACGACTCGACATAATCGGTGTACCGTTTATAAATATCCATAACCTGCTTTGAATACTTGTAATACAAATCATGGTGCGGTCTGACTATGACTAAATCGGGACACTTTTTCTTTGCCTGCCAAATTGTTTCGGCAGTTTGTATGTTGTACTTTTTCGCAAGCTCATTCTTTGCCAAAATAATACCGTGCCTGCTTTCCTCGTCACCGCCGACCGCCATAGGCACTTTTTTAAGTTCCGGATTTAATACACATTCCACCGACGCATAAAATGCATTACAGTCGCAATGAAGTATTGTTCTGTCCATCAGTTTTGCTTCCTTACAATCGTATAGTCGTCGCCCATTCTGAAATAATGGCAGTTATCGTTATTGCCCATCGTAAATCTGTACATTTCGTCCTCGTCCAAATTTATCGCACAGCAATAACATTCATATTCATCATCATAATAGTAATTCATACAAAATTCACAGTTGGTTTTCATTTTTTAACACCTCTGAATATGATTATATCATAACGGTCTGCACTTTACAACAAATTTGTCTATGTCAAAATAATAACAATTATTGACTAAATGCACTGTTGTATTGTATAATAAAATTATTCATTATGATGGAGGATTTTACTATGGAATTTAAAGAAAATACTGATTTTGACCTTATCGGTTTAGGCGAAGTTATGCTAAGACTTTCACCTCCAAACAAAGAAAAGATTTCTCAAAGCGAAACATTTGAAAAAAATGCGGGCGGAAGTGAACTTAACGTTGTATCGGGTGCGGCAATGCTCGGTATTCGTTCGGCGATAGTTACAAAATTGCCCGAAAACAAGATGGGACATTTTATAAGAAATAAAATCCGTTACGGAAACGTGTCCGATGACTATATCATATACGACCACTCACCTCAAAAAAGATTGGGCGTTTATTACTATGAAAGCGGTGCTTATCCGCGAAAATCATCGGTAATTTATGACAGAGCAAATTCAAGTTTTTGTTCACTTTCTCTTGACGAACTTCCGGAGGATATATACACAAAAACTAAGATTTTTCACATTTCAAGCATTACGCTTGCACTTGACCCATCACTAAAGGAAACGGCTATTAAAATGATACATAAATTCCACGAGGCAGGTGCATATATTTCATTTGACGTAAACTACCGTGCAAGTTTGTGGTCTGAAGAAGAGGCTAAAAAGACTGTTGAGGCGATATTCCCATATGTAGATTTTCTTTTCGTTTCGGAAGAAACATCAAGAAGGATGTTGCAGAGAACAGGTACTTTGGAAGAAATAATGAAAGGCTATGCCGACACTTACGGTTGCACACTTATTGCAACAACAAGACGTGAGGCTGTAAGCCCTACGCACCATAATTTCAACTCAAAAATATATATGAACGGTAATTTCTATGAAGAAGAACCTTACAATAATATCGAAGTTATCGACCGCATAGGCTCGGGTGACGCATATCTTGCAGGTGTGCTTTACGGGCTTATCAAGTTCGGTACTCCTGAAAGAGCAATCGAAATCGGCAACGCACTTTCAGCTGTTAAAAACACTGTTGCAGGCGATATGTCAGCAAGCAGTATTGAAGAAATCGAAAGCGTTATTAAATCACACAAAGCAACAGGTCATCAAGATGAAATGGTAAGATAAAATAAAGGATAGCGACATATTGCCGCTATCCTTTTTTGTGTTCCTATTTAATTTCAATTCTTATTTTAAATTCAAATTCACTTTCATCAAAGCGATATTCTTCTTGTGTAAGCGGTCCACAGCTGTTTTGACCTATACCGTTTTGCTTATAATCAATACACAAAACAGTATCGTCGCATTTTTCAAGTTCAAAATTATGTTTCTTTTCGGTCAATTCCTCTTGCGTGTAATGCAACGCACTGAATGAAAACGGAGTATCCGAGCTTACTCTGATATTTTCCGTTTCAACATATCTTGTACCGAAATGACTTCCGTTTTCCTGTGGTTTTATATATGGTTCATACATATCCGAAACGGTTGTATTAAATTCATCAAGATATGTGCAAAGGTGCTTATCACTGTAACTTTCATACGGACCGTAGCCGTAATACTTGACATTCTCGCCTTTAGTGAAAAATCTCAAACCAAATCGCGGAATTACAGGCAGATTTTCGCCCACTTTAACGCTCGACTGCATATCAATAATACCGTTTGCATAAATCGTCCATACGGTTTCAATATCCATATGCTTGCGTTGCACAACGGGAATAAGCGCATTATGGCACTTTATCGTAACTGTATCAGTAACATCATAAGTGCAGTCGTAGACGTAGCTTTGTTCTCTATGATAATCGGCATTTATCCAATCACGCATAATATTTCTGTCATTGTCAGTCGGTGCTCTCCACATATTCCATTCGACAGGTCTTGTAACCGCATCGGAAAGTTTTTTGAAATTACCTGTTGATTTATCGAAGATATATTCAAAATTATTGCCTTTTATCGTAATGTTTCTGCCTTGCTCCGATACTTTAAAACTTCCGTCTGCATTGACAGGTTCAAGTTTCGGCACGGTGTCATTTACAATAAGTTGTTCAAATCCCACTTCATATCCTTTTTTCGCCCAAAGCGTGTCGCTCTTTTGATATGCCTTAACCATTACGACATCACCATTCGGACGCGGAAAGCTCTTTTTTCCTCTCGGCGGAACATCAAATTCCATTCTTTCACCGTTGACTTCAAAATAAAGTTTATCGTCAAGCTCCGCAAAATCGTAACGATTTTCCACCACCATAATATTGCTGTATGATTTTATAGCAAACGGTTTAATAGCCTGCTTGTATTCCAAAAGTCCCGTATGAGGTCGTCTGTCGGGGTAAACAAGTCCGTCAACGCAGAAATTACCGTCATTCGGATATTCGCCGAAATCACCGCCGTAAAAATATTTACTGTCCCCCATATCAATAGCATGGTCGCACCATTCCCAAGCGAATGCACCGAAAAATCCGTCATATCTGTATAGGCGGTCTATATATTCCTTTATACCGCCGGGGCCGTTACCCATTGCGTGTATAAATTCGCACTGCATATACGGTTTTACAACCGCCATTTGTTCCTTTTCTTTCTTGCCGAGTTTACTCTCCGAAAGATTTATCCATTCGCCCGCACCGCCGTATTCACTGCCTTTTCCAAGACTGACTCTGTGCCAAACCACTTCACCCGGATTTTCAAAATACTTGTCTATCCACTTATAATCCGCATACATGGTACTTTCAACATCAAGCATTGAGATATCGTTTATGTGTCCCTCCATCTGCCACATACTGCTTTCGTAATGCGTCAATCTTGTGGAGTCATATTCCTTAACCCATCTGCCAGCTTTCTCAAAATTCACGCCGTAACCGCCCTCATTGCCGAGCGACCAAATGCACACGCTTGTTCTGTTTTTATCGCGTATAACATTTCTCTGAACTCTGTCCAAAATTGCATTTTCCCATTCGGAATTTTGTGCAAGCAATCCGAATGTAACGGCTTGTGAACCGCCGAAAAATGATGCTGTTCCGTGAATTTCAATATCAGATTCCGCAATAACATAAAAGCCGTATTCGTCGCACAACTGCATAAGCCACGGAGCATTTGGATAGTGACTTGTGCGAAGTGCATTGATATTGTGCTTTTTCATAAGCTTTAAATCTTTTTCAGCTTGCTCGCGGCTTATGGTATATCCTGTTACAGGGTCACTGTCATGACGGTTTACGCCTTTCATTTTTATCGGTTTATTATTAAGAAAAACAATTCCGTCATCAATTTTTATTTCTCTGAAACCGATTTTTTCGCGTATAACCTCATCTTCCGTTACAAGATACAATGTATATAAATACGGATATTCCGCGTTCCAAAGTATCGGTTTTTCAACCGTTATAGTTTTACTGTCCCCACTGTATATCTCGCCTTTTTCATTTTCAAGAACAAAGCTCACATCAGTGTCCGAATCTATTTCAATATTAATTTTTCCTTGAATATCTGTTTCGATTTTATAGTCGCGGATATGCTTCTGCGGACGATTTAAAATATACACATCTCTGAAAATACCGCTCATTCTGAACTTATCCTGATCCTCAAGATAACTTCCGTCACACCATTTAAAAACCAACACACAAAGTATATTATCGCCGTTTTTAACCTTATCTGTAATATCAAATTCAGATGTTGAATGTGATACTTGACTGTAACCGACAAATTCGCCGTTCACCCACACATAAAAACAAGAATCCACACCCTCAAAATTCAAATACTTCCTATAATCATTATCCGATTCAAAATGAGTTACATACGCACCGCACGGATTGTCATACGGAACATACGGCGGATTATACGGAAACGGATATCTTGTATTTGTATATTGATGGCGGTCATAACCTTGAGTTTGCCAACATGACGGTACAGGAATTTTATCAAAGCCGTCTGTATTTCCGTCCTTAAAATCTTCCGGAACATCATCAATGCAAGTGTAATACATAAAATTCCACTCACCGTTTAAATCCTGCTTTCTGTCATTCGTTCCCTTTCTTGCATTTTCTATATCCGAACACGGCATATAATACGCTCTGTTTTTTTCTGTATTAATATGCAATGTGTTTAAATCATTGTAGTATTTTTCAATCTGCATACCTTGTCCTCCTATTCATATTTTAGTATATCCGAGCGGCTAATTTTTGTCAATACGATTAGCAAATTTTTATTTTATCTGCATATCGGCAGATGTCAAGAAATTAGTTTGGATTCTGCGAAAATGAACTTGTCGGCGTACACAGGTACGTTAGAGTTTATTTTCGCTGAAAGTGCAAAGGCAAGCCGTATATTAAAGATAGGCTTGCCTTTTGTTTTTTATTAAATTATAAGAATAATATTTTGCACGTTCCAGACAATTTATTGACAATCTGAGGGGACACTGAATTTTAGTGTCCCCTTCTACTATTTTTCTTCACCTACACGTATTCTCGTAAGTGCTCTTTTTAATTTTATTTCAGCGGCTCTTTCTTCGTAGTCGGAAACTTCTTTAATTTTCTTTTCCGCCGCCTCTTTTGCCCTCAACGCACGTTCAACGTCAATATCTTCAGACCATTCAAACGTACTTGCAACAAGTCTGACTGTTCCTTTTTTCACATTCAAAAGTCCGCCCGAACACGCCGCCGTTCTTACACCGCCGTTCGTTGTAACTCTTGCCACACCCGTATCGACAGGCGTTACATAATCGCAGTGACCGCTCATAATACCGACGTCGCCCTCAGTAGTACGAACAAGTAATTTTTCCGCATCACCGTCAAACATAAGTCCGTCGGGCGTTACTATCTGCAAATGAAATGTATTCATAATCATTCACCCATTTTCTTTGCTTTTTCACGAACTTCGTCAATACCGCCCGCGAAAAGGAAACACGATTCGGGAATATCATCACATTTACCCTCGATAATTTCCTTAAAACCGCGAATTGTTTCTTTAATCGGAACGTATTTACCTTGCATACCTGTAAACTGTTCCGCAACAGAGAACGGCTGTGACAAAAATCTCTGAACCTTTCTCGCTCTGTTTACGGTATTCTTGTCCTCTTCCGAAAGCTCCTCCATACCCATAATCGCAATAATATCCTGCAATTCGGTATATCTTTGAATTATACGCTGTACCGCTCTGGCTGTTTCGTAATGCTCCTTACCCACAACTTCGGGTGTCAAAATTCTTGACGTTGATTCAAGCGGATCAACCGCCGGATAAATACCCAACGAAGAAATCTGTCTTGACAAAACGGTTGTTGCGTCAAGGTGAGCAAATGTCGTTGCGGGAGCAGGGTCTGTAAGATCGTCCGCAGGCACATAGACAGCTTGTATCGAAGTTATAGAACCGTTCTTTGTAGATGTAATTCTCTCCTGCAAAGCACCCATTTCAGTAGAAAGTGTAGGCTGATAACCGACCGCCGACGGAATACGTCCGATAAGTGCCGAAACCTCCGAACCGGCTTGTGTAAATCTGAAAATATTATCAATAAACAAAAGCACGTCCTGATGTTGCTTATCTCTGAAATATTCAGCCATTGTAAGTCCCGAAAGTGCAACTCTCATTCTTGCACCCGGCGGCTCGTTCATCTGACCGTAAACAAGCGCAGTCTTATTGATAACGCCCGACTCTTTCATTTCATTATAAAGGTCGTTACCCTCTCTCGTTCTTTCGCCGACACCGGCGAAAACACTGATACCGCCGTGTTCCTTAGCGATATTATTGATAAGCTCCATTATAAGAACAGTCTTGCCGACACCGGCACCGCCGAACAGACCGATTTTACCGCCTTTTGCATACGGCGCAATAAGGTCGACAACCTTAATACCCGTTTCAAGTATTTCCGTTGTCGGATTTTGTTCTTCGTATGTCGGCGGCTCACGATGTATACACCATTTTTCTTTTGTTTCGGGATTAGGCATATTATCAACCGCATCACCCAAAACGTTAAAAATTCTTCCGAGTGTTTCTTCACCGACAGGCACTTTAATTCCCTCACCTGTGTCAACGGCGTCCATACCTCTGACAAGTCCGTCCGTCGAGCCCATCGAAATACATCTGACAACATTGTCGCCTATATGCTGTGCAACTTCCGCAACAAGCCTTTGACCTTTATTGTCAATTTCAATGGCATTTAAAATATTAGGCAATTCACCGTCCTCAAACCTTATATCAAGGACAGGACCTATTATTTGAACTATTTTTCCAACGTTATTCATATTTTCAAATCCTTTTTATATATTATTCGCACCTGATATTATCTCTGTAAGTTCCTGCGTGATTGATGCCTGTCTTGCTCTGTTATATTCAAGGCTCAGATTTTCAATCATTTCCGACGCATTGTCCGTTGCTGATTCCATCGCATTTCTTCGTGCCGATAATTCCGACGCAACCGATTCCGACACAGCACCGTACACCATTCCGGAAATATAATAAGGTATTATCTGTGCAAAAGTTTCCTCTGCGTCAGGCTCATACACAATAAGACTGTAATTCATATTACGCATACCCTCTTTTGTATGCTCAACTCTTATCGGCAGAACATTTTCCGTCTTAGGCTCTTGCGTAAGCATATTGACAAAGCTTGTATACGAAAGAATAAGGTGCGTAAATTCGCCCTTTTCATACGCCTTTGCCAATAAACTTCCTATTGCGTGACAATCGGAGATTTTTATATCGCCTGCTTTGGCATATGTGTCGGTATACACATTATCTTCACCGAAATGCTCCACAACCTTTTTACCTATCGGAAAAATTATATCTCCGTCTTTTATGTCAAGAGATTTAAACAAATTGTTGTTATATCCGCCTGCAAGCCCTCTGTCACCGGCTATAACAATATGACACGTTTTTCCCTCTCTCTCACGCGTAAATACAGAACTGAAATCCTTATTATCCTTTGCTATATCTTCAAGCGTTTCGTGAAGTATATTAAAATACGGCTTTGAACGCTCAATACCCTCGGACGCTTTACGCATTTTTGATGCGGCAACAAGCTCCATAGCTTTTGTTATCTGCATAGTCGAGCTTATACTCTTTATTCTGTTTTTTATTGTCTTCATTGATGAAGCAGACATCAGAGCATCCCCCCTACTTTACAAAACGTTTCTTACAATCTTCAACAAATGAACGGATTTTTTCTTCACATTCTTTACTCATCTCACCTGTGTTTTCAATCGTATCTATTATATCATGTGCATTATTTTCAATATACTCAAATAATGATGTTTCAAATTCCTGTATTCTTTCAACAGGTATATCTTCAAGCAAATCGTTTATAACCGCATAAATAATTACCACTTGCAATGATACTCTTATCGGCGTGTTTCTTCCTTGCTTTAACACTTCAACTATTCTCTCACCCTTTGCAAGACGCATTTTTGTGTCTTTATCAAGGTCCGAGCCGAACTGTGCGAATGCTTGAAGTTCTCTGTACTGTGAATACGAAAGTTTCAGACTTCCGGCAACTTTTTTCATTGCCTTTATCTGTGCGTTACCGCCTACACGCGACACGCTTATACCGGGATTGACCGCCGGCATAATGCCCGAATGGAATAATTCCGTTTCAAGGAATATCTGTCCGTCCGTAATTGAAATTACGTTTGTCGGTATATATGCCGAAACATCGCCCGCCTGTGTTTCTATAATCGGCAATGCCGTAAGTGAGCCGCCACCCAAATCCTCCGACAATCTCGCCGCTCTTTCAAGCAATCTTGAATGTAAATAGAATACATCGCCCGGATAAGCCTCGCGTCCCGGTGAACGTCTTAAAAGCAGCGACAACGCTCTGTATGCTACTGCGTGTTTTGACAAATCGTCATACACAATCAAAACGTCCTTGCCTTTATACATAAAATATTCGCCCATTGCACAACCTGCATACGGTGCAATATATTGAAGTGCCGGCATTTCAGACGCCGTTGCGGAAACGACAATCGTATAATCCATCGCACCGGCCTTTTCAAGCGTATCAACGATTGACGCAACCGTTGAACGCTTTTGACCTATCGCAACATAAATACAAAGTACGTCCGTATCTTTTTGGTTTATAATGGTATCAACCGCAATCGCCGTTTTTCCTGTTTGTCTGTCACCGATTATAAGTTCTCTCTGTCCTCTGCCAATAGGTATCATAGAGTCAATCGCCTTTATACCTGTCTGCAAAGGCACGCTTACAGACTTACGTTCGATAATTCCCGATGCCGGAGACTCGACAGGTCGTGTTTCGGTTGTGTTTATCGCACCCTTGCCGTCAATAGGGTTTCCGAGAGCGTCAACAACACGACCCAAAAGTGCATCACCAACGGGAACGTCTGCAACACGTCCGGTACGTTTCGCAATACTGCCCTCTTTTATTCCCGTATCATCACCGAGAATAACAACGCTGACGTTATCTTCTTCAAGGTTCAGCGCCATAGACATAACTCCGCCGTCAAGCTCGATAAGCTCACCGGCCATACACGCATCAAGTCCGTGTATACGTGCAATTCCGTCACCGACTTCTATAACATAACCCGTTTCTGTTTCGCGTATTATATTATCGTAATTTTTAATTCTGTCCTTTATAACTTTGCTTAAATCCTGCATCTTCTACTCCTATGCTATATCAAAGCTTTTTTTAAATCTTCAAGTCCTGATTTTATACTTGAATCAATCCGTATACCATCTGTTTCGATTATAATTCCGCCTATACATTTTTTATCAACGTGCATTTTCAAAACTACTTTTCCGCCTGTTTTCTTTTCAAGTTTCTGCAATAGTTTTTCTTCCAAATGCTTGCCTATAGGCTTTGCTGTTGTAACATTAACAATTTTTATACTATTGTCCTCATTATACAGCTTTTCATATGTTTTAAAACATTCCCCGATGTGATGTACACTATGCTTTTCCGAAAGTAACTTTAAGAAATTCAAAACATATCTGTTCACCTTGCCCAAGAAATCTTCGTTGAGTATCTCCATAAGGTCATCACGTTCGATTTGAGGTGCATCAAGTATTTTAACATATGCAGGGTGTTCGTTAAATAACGAAACAATCCCCTCAAGATCAACCAAAATCTCTCTTGACATCCCCTCATCTTTTGCAAGGTCGTAAAGCGAGGCACCGTAAGTCTGTGGTGCAGACATATAAATCACCTACATTCTATCAATAATATCAGAAATTAGTTCTTCATCATCACTGTCAGTTAATTTTTTGCCTATAATTTTTTCTGCCGCATCGACAGCCATAGACGCAATCTCTCTCTTTGCGTCAGTGACTGCGTTCTGCTTATCTTGTTCAATCTGCTTTTGACTCTTTTCCATTATATACCGAACTTTTTCATTTGCCTCATTTACAATAGATTCAGAGCGTCTGTCCGCTGTTTCAACCGCCGATTTTATTATACCGTCAGCCTCATTTTTTGCAGACAAAAGTTTTTCTTCGTATTCACTTTTAAGGCTTAGTGCCTTATCGTTGGTTTCCTCTGCCTGTTTATACGAATTTTCGATTTCTTCTGCGCGTTCATCAAGTATCTTCGTTACAGGTTTAAACAAAAACTTCTTTAAAAGCAGAAACAATATGAGCAGGTTTGCCCACGTAAAAATCATTGTCCATGTGTCTATGGATACAAAAGGCAAATATTCATTCATTTGCTCTCATCCTTTCGCTGTTTGATTAAAGAAGTCCTATAAGCGGATTTGCAAACAATAAAATCAATGCGACAACAAGACCGTAAATACCTGTTGATTCCGCAACCGCACAACCAAACAACATTGTTGAAGTAATTGCGCCCTTTGCCTCAGGCTGTCTGCCGACTGCCTCTGCCGCCTTACCTGCCGCAAAACCTTGTCCTATACCCGGTCCGACACCTGCTATCATTGCAAGTCCCGCACCTATTGCCGACGCCGCTAATATAATTGCTCTTTCCATTTTTTTAATCTCCTTTGTTTTATATTTATTGTTGTTTTTTATTTTTGTTTTTTAGTCGCCTGCACCTTGAACAAACACCATCGTAAGCATACAGATTATATATGCCTGCAAAAAGCTTGTGAACAGGTCAAAGTAAACCGAAAGTATTGCCGGAATACCGACTTGTAAAATCGGTATTGTTGCAAAGAAATCATTTGGTATCCACGAAAGTATAACACTGCTAAGACTCGCCAAACCGCCGTATACAAGTGATGTTATAACAAGACCTGCGGCAATATTACCGAAATGACGGAACGTCATTGAAACAGGATTTGCGATTTCACTTATAAGGTTAAGCGGTGTTATAACCGGTACAGGTTCGGTAAACGATTTAAGCCAACCGAAAACACCGTGATTTTTGATGTTCGTCACTTGTATCATAAGGAATGTCACTATCGACCACGAAAGTATAACGCTTAAATCAGCCGTTATCGGTCTTAACCCCGTAAGCGACGATAAACTTCCGACTATCGAAAATATAAAAAGCGTTCCTATATACGGTGCGAATGACATATATTTTTCACCCATTGTATCCTTTACAAGATTGTAAAGCATTGTAATGATTTTTTCTGCCACAAGTTGTTTCTTTGACGGATTTCTTACTCGCATACCGTGTGTCAGCCATACAGACACTATCACGAGTGCCGCCATTATAATCCACATATTGACTATACTTTCGGTTACTTTAATTCCACCGAAAAGCGGTATCTCAAATAAAACCTTAGGTCCGTTCATCTTCTGACACTTCCCTTTCCTTTTTTCTCGTAAGATTTAGTATGAATATAGAAATCTGCGGGAATATAAGCGGAATTATAACGCATACATAGTTTAGATAATCAACCTTTGTTGCCCAAATTACCGCAAGTGCAATAAGTGCCAGCCTACCTATATAACCGACTCCCATAAGTCCGGACGCACCTTTTTGCTTTGACACACATCTTTCAAGGATAATTCCCATAAGTGCAAAGTTTAAAATTGCCACCGCACATCCGAGAAGTGTTCCGAATATTGCAGATAAACCGAAAAACTTTGTCGGCAAAGTAACAAGCACTTGCACCGCTCCGAGTATGATTACACCTATTGCAATATTTCTTATTTCGACAAGTAAAGTCTTTGACACATATTTCCCCTCTTTCTCTTTTTGATACTATATCTATTTTACCATAATACTTATTATTTTCAACCCTTAGTTTTCCGACAAACGTATATTTTTAAACAATTTTATCGTTCTTTGTCGTTTATTCTTTTATTTTCTCACTTATACACAAATTTATCCTTTTCTTTGTTGCACTTTGCACAAAGAATAATGAGTATATTTTCACTTTTTGTTTAATTATCTTAATTTGAAAGTGTGTTGACTTTCTTCTTATTAATATTAATCATAAATATTGTGCCGATAATCGCCGAAATAATCTCTGATATAGGAAATGTCAGCCATACAAGCCACGCATTATCCATAGATTGAATTGCCAAAAAAGAAAATCCCCAAGCAATCGGCAATACAAATAAAATTTGTCTGCATACCGAAATTATAAGTGATTCAATACCGCTTTGAAGTGCCTGAAAAATACCCTGATATGCAATATTAGCACCTGCAAATATAAAACTTACGGCTATAATACGCATTGCACTTACGCAAAGACTTTGCGTTGTTCCCGACAATCCGAAAACAGCCGAAAACGGCAAAGCAAAAATTTCAAGAAGTGCTATGCCTATTACCATTATTATAAATGTATATAACATTCCGTATTTTATACCGTCTTTAACTCTCTCTTTGTCACCTTTACCGTGATTGAATGAAATTATAGGAGTTATTGCATCTCTCAGTCCAAATGCCGCAAACAATATAAACTGTTGTATTTTATAGAAAAGTCCATATGCCGTAACCATTGCCTCATCTATTCTGACAAGTATTATGTTAAAACCGTATGTCATTGCCGACATAAGCGCCTGTGCTATAATTGCAGGAAATCCTATCGCATATATTTCTCCTATTATTTTTATTGACGGTTTCATATATTTTATGCCGTTTTTTATCGACTTATTCAATTTCAAATGAAAAACAAGCGCAACAATACAAGACGCTATTTGTCCGATAACCGTAGCATATGCCGCACCCTTTACGCCCATTTGCGGAAATCCGAACAATCCGTAAATCATTATCGGGTCAAGAATTATATTTATAACCGCACCCGTTATTTGTGCAACAGTCGAATACAGCGACAGTCCCGTTGCCTGCAGCATTTTTTCAAATATTGAAAAGAACACAATACCCATCGATATTACACTGCAGATACGCAAATAATCCGTTGCCATATCGTATATCTGTGAATTTGTTGTCTGTGTACCTATGTATACACCGACTCCGAAAATTCCAAATATAAGGCAAAGCACATATATGATTATCGCCAAAAACATCGCATTTCCGCCTACTCTTGCCGCCTTTTTACTGTCACCCATACCAAGGCATCTCGATAAAAGTGCATTCGTTCCCACTCCCGTACCTATGCTTACCGCCACCATAAGCATTTGTATCGGAAATGCAAGCGTCAAAGCGTTTAATGCCATTTCTCCCGTATCTTGCATATTTGATACAAACGCACTGTCCACAATGTTATAAACCGCTTGCAATACCATTGATATTATCATAGGTGCTCCAAGCGTCAGCATTAGTTTGTTTACAGGCATTGTCCCCATTTTGTTAATTGATTTTTCCATATCGTTATCCTCCTAAAATTATTGAGCAAAAAAATAAAGCGTAAATCCATAAATCTGGATTTACGCTTTTCGCCACTCGACTACTCGAATTATACCTCATATAAAGCTAAAAAGTCAAGATATTTTTTAAAATCCCAACGGAATTTTGAACAGAATAAATGCCATTAACAGCAATGTCCATGATACCATAAATATAACCGAATACGGAATCATCATTGATATTAAGTTACCTGCCGTAAATTCCGGTTTATACTTTCGCATATACATAAGCACCACTCCCGCATACGTCATAAGCGGTGTTATGATATTCGTTGACGAATCGGCAATTCTGTATGCAGCCGCGACAACGTCCGGCGTCATTGAGCTGTTTACATGGTATAGCATCGGCACAAAAATCGGACCGAGCAACATCCATTTTGAACTCAATCCGCCGACAAACAGATTAATAAATCCTGTTATCAATATAAAGCCGATTATAAGCAATATCGGCGAATTTGACGCACCGACCGTCTGCAAGCCCATTGCTCCGATATACGTTATATACGTTCCCAAGTTTGTATAAGTCAAAAGTGACAGGAAATTATAGCTGAAGAACGTCAAAACAATCGCATATCCCATTGTACCGATTTGCTTGGACATAGCTCCGACCATATCGCTGAGTTTTCTGAACTTACCCACGGCATATCCGTAAAACATTCCCGGGACAAAGAATATGAATGTAATTATCAATATGATGTTATCAAGAAACGGTGTTACGGTTTTACCTGTTTCGTCAACGTATGACGAAAGCGGTCCGAATCCAAGTAATGCCACTGCTGCAAGTGCTGTCAAAAGTCCCGCACCCGACCACCAAAGTGCTCTTTTTTCTTTATCCGAAACAACAAATTCACTTACATTTATATCTGACGGAATTATATATTTCTGTTTTTCAAATTTAGGTTTTACAAACTTTATTGTAACAAATCCGCCTATTATTACAAGCATTACCGTTGACGCAAGCATAAAATAATAGTGCATTGTCATAGGATTTATCACTTTTCCGAGATACGAAACGAATGGTATATTCTGACTGCTTGCAAAAGCCTCCGCATTTGTACCGATTATAACGTCAACAACCGTTGCCGGTATCAAATTTGCACTGAATCCTGCACTTACGCCTGCAAACGCCGCCGCCATACCTATAAGCGGATTTTTTCCTATACCGACATATAAAAGTCCGGCAAGCGGTATCAAAATCAAATATCCCGCATCTGTCGCAATATTACTCATTATTCCGAGAAATACAAGCACAAACGGCAGCAGCTTATCCGATATATTTGTACCCATACGTCTTATAAGTGCCGACAAAAGTCCCGATTCTTCCGCTATGCCTATACCAAACATTACTATTAATATAGTACCTACTATACCTCCGGCATATCCGAGCCAATTATCAAGTATCGCATTTGAGAATATCCACCTTATATTTTCGGCAGTGAACATATTTTTAATCTCATAACTCACACTTGTACCGTCAGCCGAAGTCATAGAGAATGTATTTCCTCCGAATATCCCCGTTACAACAAGTACCAATATATAAAGCAATATAAAAATTATAACAGGGTCAGGTATTTTCTGCCCGAGTTTTTCAATTATTCCGATTTTATCTTTTTTACGCAAAACAAAAATCACTCCCTTCTGTATGATACTATACCATACGGGAGTGATTTAATTCAACGAACAATATATGCCAAAAGCTATTTGATAACTATTGTCTTGATGATTTGATTTTGAACAGGTACATCGTCCATACCCATATCAGTTAGTGAATGAGTTTCGGTTTCCGCGATTTTATCCACATATTCCATACCCGATGTTACCTTACCGAATGACGCATACTGACCGTTAAGCGACGTACTGTCTTGGTGCATAATAAAGAACTGACTCGACGCACTGTCCATACTTATCGCCGTTCTTGCCATTGATATAACACCTCTTTCGTGAGGTATCATATTAAAACTTCCGTTTTGCAAGAATTCACCTGTTATTGTATCCGTTTTGTGCTGTGTCATATCGGTATCATAGCCGCCGCCCTGAATCATAAAGTCTTTTATAACTCTGTGGAACACAAGCCCGTCATAGAAATTTTCATTTGCAAGTTTAACAAAATTTGCAACCGTTTTCGGTGCAATATCCGGATAAAGTTCAAGCTCAATATTACCGCCGTCCTCAAGTTGAATTTCAGCTCTTACAATATTTCCTGTATCATCCGAATAATTTTTATATGCGTCATATTTTTCGGCAAAAGCCTTTTCATATGATTCAAATTTCTTTGCAAGTCCTTCTTCTACATTTTTCTTCGTGTAGTCGATTGTAACGGTTGATGTACCGCCGTCCCAATTAACCGTTGCGCCGAACATTTCCGATATTGCTCTTAGCGGTACCATTGTGTAGTCATTCAGTATAGTCGGCGATACTTCCATTACAGTTGTATCTTCAAGTGCAGTTGACGAAGTTTTAAATGCGTGGTCTTTGTCAATCCAAGTAAAATACAGATTACTTCCGTCACAAAGTGTTATACCCTTTGTATCTGCGTCCCACGACACGTCACAGCCAAGAGCCTCTGAAACTGCTCTTAGCGGTACGAGTGTTCTTTCTTCAACAATTACAGGCGCCATTTCGGGATGAATTTCCTCACCGTTTACCTTTACCGTAATATCACTCGCCTGTACTGTCGGAACCAATGTCATTGTCACCGTCATTATTGACGCCAACATTAAGCTTAACTTTCTCATTCTTATTTCTCCTTTTCTTACTCTTAAATTCTTCAATCATTTTTTGTGTTTCTTCAATTTCCTCTGTTGTTTTCATAAGCGGAATAAAACTTTTCGCAATCTTTCCTTTACCTCTGTGCTTTATGTAAAGTATTCCGATAATCGAAAATACAACCGCACCGATACAGTTTACCATAAGGTCTTTCATTGTATCGATTATTCCGACATCAAGATACCCTCCCTCTATAACGTACTGTCCTCCGTTATAGTTCACAATCGTACTTGTTATGCCGTTTAAGCTGACCGTGCCGTTAAGTCCGTTCGGGTTAAGCGTTGCGGAATGTATTGCACTCACGATAAAATCTTTCTGCATATCCATTCCGAAAATTTGGTCCATACCAAATTCAAAGAACTCCCAAACCACTCCGACCGTCATAGAAAAACAAAATGCCACGAATGCTACAAAAAACGGTGACATATTAATATGAAATCTCGGGTCTTGATTTAAAATATCAATAAGTGCAAAGCCAATCGCCGCCATTATAAATCCGTTAATTGTATGGAGTACAGTGTCCCAATACGGAAAAATCGTATAAAAACTTTGTATCTCACCGAGTATTTCCGCCGCGAATATGAATAGTAAAATTACAACTTCAAGCATTGTCGGTAATTTTATGTTCAATTTTAAGTCTACAAATCTCGGAATGTTAAATAAAACCAAAGTTAGCAGACACAGAAATACATTATAGAAATTTCTGTTGAATATTTCCGCTACCATTGTTAAAACAACCAGAATTTGAAGAACAAGCAACAGTACAAACCTACCTTTTTTTCCGATCCTCTTCATAATATATTCTCCTTTAACGATAGTATAGATTATTATATCATAATCCGACATTTTTTTCAATCAAAATGTTTACAGTATGTTCACTTTTTGCAGGGTAATATTTACTGTACAAAATTTGTTTTTTGTGATATAATAAGTAAATAGAATTGATTGAACGATTTTTAGGAGCGTGTTATTATGAAAAAAAGCGATCTTACAAAACTTATTGCAATCGGTGCGGCTGTAACAGCGGCTGCCGCCACTACTGCGATTGTTATTTCAAAGCACAAAAAACACAAAACAATGCTTGCGGAACACACAAAAACTCTTACGAAAAAGCAGGCATATATCACAGGCGGAGGACTTTCCGCATTTGCGTCTGCACTTTATCTTGTGCGTGACTGCGGTTTCACTCCGGAGAATATTCATATATTTACAAACGGCACTCGCAACTGCGGCAACAACGAAACAGGTTTTATCTGCCGTCGCGGAAAAACTATAAGCATCAAAGACAGTATGAATTTCTTTGACCTTATCAGCGATGTTGATTCTTTGGATATTCCTGATTTGACCGTGTGCGACGAAATACTTAATATTTATCGTGCAAATATTTATCCGCGAAGTGTGACTTTGATTGATCAAGACAAGAACGTTATAGACAGTTCAAAAATCAAGATTTCAAAATCACACAGAAACGCAATACTTGCACTTATGCAGTCAAAACGTTCGCAAATTCAGTCTGCGTCGATATTTGACGTTATGGACAGCGGTTTCTTCCTTTCACCGTTCTGGAAACTTATTTCCGCATTATACGGTTTTACCGAAGAATCAAGTGCATATGAATTTGTAAACTGTATTGCAAATATGGATAATATGCTTTCGGGTATCATTCCGAATGATTTTGACAGATACGAAGAAATTGTCAACCCTCTAAAAGAGCATTTGAAGAAAATCGGTGTTGATGTAAGAGAAAATGCGGTTGTTACCGATATTGATTTTGAAAACGACAATGCCGACTCAATTCACTTTACGGACGGTGCAACAAGAAAGACTTTCTATCTTAATGACGGCGATATTTGTATTATGCCTACCGATGAAATGGCTGACTGCGAATCTTTCGGCAGTTTCAACGAACCTGCTCCGAAACTTTATTCAAAGCCGTTTGAACTTTGGGAAAAGCTTGCTGAAAAGCACCCGTCATTCAAGTCACCTGACTTGTTCTTTGATGAATTTGAGGGTAATATGTCTGAGGAATTTACAATTACTCTTTCAAACAAACTTTTGCCTGAGCTTATCGACAAAGTTACTTGCGGTGCCTTGGGTCGCAACGGTATTATCGTGCTTGACGATTCAAATTGGAAAATGACAGTTTGTGCGGTACCGTCAACTTATTTTAAAGACCAAAGCGAAGATATTACAGTTTTGTGGGGCTGTGCTATGCGACCTAATTGTGACGGTGACAGAAGCGGTAAAACTATGACTGAATGCAGCGGTGCCGAAATTTTATATGAACTTGTTTCATGCTTTAACCTTGATGAAGTTTGGGACGATATTTGTGAAACGGTAGTAAACGTAATTCCTTGCCACAGACGTTACGGTACATCATATTTATCACCTGTTAATTCAAAACTTGAAATAATTCCGACAGGTATAAAGAATTTTGCGGTTTCCGGCGATTTTGCCGAATCGGATAACGATACAGTATTCTCGGAAGAATATATCGTTTCAACCGCACGCACCGCATCATATAAACTTATGAAAACAAACAGAAAAATGTTTGAAAGCAAACCGAAATCATTCAGAGAAGTAAAAAAATCTTTAAAAAACTTGGTAAAATAATTTGTTTTTTAAGGTTATTTTAAGGTTTCAATATTATAATACAGTTAAAGAATTGATAATTATAAAATCAATTCACGATAATTTTTTCATTTTTTTCTTCATAAAAAAGCAGAGCCATTAAGGCTCTGCTTTTTTGTGCTGTTATAAATTTATATGTTCTTCGGAACAGGTTCACCGAATATCGGAAGTCCGTTTTCATCATATTCAAACACTTTCGCTCTTGCGTGGCGGTTGTTATCGTGAAGCGGATCGCCTTTGATTTCCTTATAGTTTCGGCTGTGATATATAAGCACGTCTTTACCGTTATCGGTCGTGAAACAGTTATGTCCCGGTCCGTACTGCTTATTCTCCTCGCTCGTTTTAAATACAGGCTTGTCGCTCTTATGCCACGACTTTATATCAAGCAAATCGCTGTTTTCATCAGCCCAAAGCATTCCCATACAGTATCTCCAACCTGTATCGGACGCCGAATATGTAACGATAACTTTACCGTTTCTGACAAGTACCGCCGGACCTTCGTTCACTTTAAATCCCTGCACTTCCCAATCATACTCCGGTGTTGTAAGAATCATCGGCTTTGTTGCAAGAGTCCAAGGATTTTTCATTTTCGCAATATACACGTCAGATACATCTGCAGGCTCTGTCTTTTGTGCCCAAAGTACATATTGTTCACCCTTATGTATAAATGTGGTCATATCAAGTGAAAAGCTTTCCACTCCCACATCAATTCTGCCCTTTTCAATCCACTTACCCGTCATAGGATTTTCGTCCTCGCACATAAGCAGATAAGGTCTTATTTCCCATACGTCTTTTGCGTCACCGGCGGTGAAATAAATATACCACACACCGTCTATATAATGAAGTTCAGGCGCCCAAATATGTGAGCCCATTTCACCTGTCGTATGCTTTTTCCACACTACTTCCGAATCAGCCGTCAAAAGTCCGTTAAGAGTCTTTGCACGTCTTATCTCAATACAGTCATACTGTGGCATTGTACCTGTGAAATAGTAATATCCGTCAGTATGCAGATACACAAACGGATCTGCCCGCTGATACACCAAAGGACTGTTATATTCATATTTCTTATCCATATTATTTTCTCCGTTTCGCTTTTATATTTTTATATTATCTATTATAATAGCTTACAACGGTTTTGTAAATAATTATTTTTGAAATTGTCTGCCTGTATTGTCTATCACGTAATTATCTTTGTAAATAAGTTCCGACACAGTTACAAATTCATATTTGCACTCCAATGCCTCCAAAATTTTCGGCAGAATTGCCGCCGTATTCTTTGTGCCGTTATGCAAAAGAATTATGTCGCCGTTTTGCGTGCGTCTGACACTTCTTTCATATATATCCTGTGCCTCCGCGTCACCGTAATCAATTCCGTCCACCGACCACTGAATATACATTCTTCCGCTATCCTCCGCCGCTTTCACGACAGTGTTATTATATCCGCCTGACGGCGCACGCATAAGGTACGGTCTTTCACCGGTTATGCTTTCAACAATTCCGTCACATTTATCAAGGTCGGCTGTAATCGCCTCTGCCGACATTTTCGTATAATCTGCGTGATTATATGAATGATTGCCGATTTCATGTCCCCTGTCATAAATTTTCTTCAAACTTTCGGAATACTTTTCAGCCCAATCACCCACAACGAAAAATGTCGCCTTGCAATTATACTTGTCCAGCGTATCAAGAATTGAGTCAATATCATCATCGTTCCACGCACAGTCAAATGTCAGTGCAATTTTATTGTCGTCCCTCTCTACGCTGTAAATCGGAATTTCTCTGCCGTTTACGTTAAACACGCTTACCGCTCTTGAAGTCGTAAACCAAATTATCGGTATAACCGCAAAAATCAGTAATGCTATTATAATATGCTTTAATTTAATAACATAAAAATTCAAAATGCCGACCTCCTAAAATATATCTGCTTAATATATCTTATTCGTGTCGGCATATGTTTATGACATTACAAAAGCCATGACGGAAGTTTATTTTTCTTTTCTTCTTTCTTTTCCTCGATTGGTTTTGTTTCTTCTGTTTTCTCGATTTTGATTTCAGTCTTTTTAACCTTTGTCACGTCCTTTTTCTTCGGTGCGGTTCTCTTAGGTTTTGCCTGCTTTTTCGGTGTATCGTTTTCTAAATTTTTGATACATTCTTCTATTTCTTCGTCAGTTTCAAGAGGCTCACTTTTAAATCTGTCCGCAAAAAGCTTGCCCTCTCTTTCGTGCGTTCTGTTGAAATATCTCGCATAGCTTGTCGTGACAGGTTTCATTGTCATTGAAATTCCCTTTTCACCCTCTTTTACAACAAGACGAATTTCCGACTTTGTAAGATAATAGCCATGTACAATACCCGTTGCGAAATTCTTTTCAAGAATTTCAACAAACATTTTTTTATCCTCGTCTGTCACAAAAAGTTCATTGCCTTTCAGCGTAATATAATAATTACCGCTTTTACTTATCTCTCTTGCCTTTCTTGCCATTTAGTGTCCCTCCTTTTCTTACATTATAACACATTTTCGGAGGGGACACTAAAACATTTTGATTACAATTTAAAGACAAGTTGGTTATAAATACAGGCAATACGGAATAGTTATATCGTATAAAACAGAGGAGGTATAAAAATGCAGACATACCACAATAAAACCGTACAGCAAACCGCCGAATTGCTCGGTACGGATATAAAAACAGGACTTACACATGACGAGGTAAAGAAACGACTTCACCATTACGGCAAAAACGAACTTATCGAAAAAAAGAAAAAGAACATATTTATAAAATTCCTTGAACAATTTAATGATTTTATGATAATTATACTTCTTTCCGCCGCTGCGGTATCATTTATAACGTCAATTATGCAAGGTGACGCGGATATAACAGAACCTGTAATAATTCTTGCAATCGTCATATTAAACGCATTGCTCGGAGTTATTCAAGAAAAGCGTGCCGAAAAAAGTCTTGAGGCTTTAAAGAAACTATCATCACCCCATGCCTGTGTACTCAGAAACGGCAATGAGCTTAATATTCCTGCCGCTAACGTTGTTCCCGGTGATATACTTATAATATCGGCAGGCGATCTTGTTGCCGCAGACTGCCGTCTTGTCACATCTAACAACCTCACAACAGACGAATCCTCTCTTACCGGTGAATCTGTAAACGCCGAAAAAGACGCATCGGTTGTACTTGAAGAATTCACGGCACTTGGGGACAGAAAAAATATAATCCTTTCTTCCACCTCCGTAACAGGCGGAAAAGCCACCGCGATAGTTACGGGTACGGGAATGAATACGGAAGTCGGACACATTGCAAATATGCTCCTTGATGATGAAACACCGCAGACACCGCTTCAGCTAAAGCTTGCCGATACAGGCAAAACACTCGGTATTGCCGCACTTTTCGTATGCCTTGTTATTTTTATTGTCGGTCTGTTCCGTCATCTTCCGCCGTTTGATATGTTTATGACAGCCGTTTCTTTGGCGGTTGCCGCAATACCTGAGGGACTTCCGGCAATAGTTACGATTATGCTTGCAATCGGCGTAATGCGTATGTCAAAACATAACGCAATAGTACGAAACCTTCCGTCTGTCGAAACGCTCGGCAGTGCGTCCGTAATATGCTCCGACAAAACAGGCACTTTAACGCAAAATAAAATGACTGTAACTTCATTTTATACGTACGATGAAAAAAAGCTGATACGACTTTGTTCGATGTGCTGCGACTGTGCTGAGGGACACAAAAGTCCGACAGAAAGTGCAATACTCGCCGCCGCAAAAAAACACGGTTTTGACAAGTCCGTACTTGACAAAAAATACAGACGTATTGCCGAAATACCTTTCGACTCGACACGCAAACGAATGACTACAATGCACAGGGACATAAAAGGTTATAAAACAATAATAAAGGGTGCATTGGAATTTGTACTTCCGCTATGCACCGATATTTATAACGGTCAAAAGGCTATTCCGCTTACTTCACAGAGCAAGCGAAAAATTATATCCGAAAATTCAAAAATGACTTCGGACGGTTTGCGTGTAATCGCGGTTTGTTATCGTGATGATTACACAAAGACAGCCATCAACGAAAACAATATGGTATTTATCGGTCTTATCGGCATTGAAGACCCACCACGAAAAGAGGCAAAGCAATCTGTAGAACTTTGTAAAAGAGCAGGTATTCGTCCTATTATGATAACAGGCGATCACGCAGAAACGGCTTTATCTGTTGCGAAAAAAATCGGAATTGCGGACGATAATTCAAAGGTTATGACAGGCGATATTCTTGAAAAAATATCGGACAACGAACTTGCACTCACAATAAATCAATACAACATATTTGCACGCGTTACTCCGAGCCATAAAATGAAAATTGTAAAAGCGCTTAAAGCCAACGGTGAAATTGTCGCAATGACAGGTGACGGTGTAAATGACGCGCCTGCACTTTCCGCCGCCGATATTGGATGCAGTATGGGCATAACAGGTACGGACGTTGCAAAATCAGCATCCGATATGGTGCTTACGGACGATAATTTTGCTACTATTATATATGCAGTCCGTGAGGGCAGAAGTATTTTTTCAAACATCAAAAAAGCGGTACAATTTTTGCTTTCAAGTAACATAGGCGAAATTCTGACCGTATTTTCGGGTATTATGTTCGGTTGGTCGTCACCGCTTACCGCTATACAGCTTTTATGGGTAAATCTTGTTACCGACTCACTTCCTGCAATCGCTTTGGGACTTGACACTCCCGACAGAGATATAATGGATAAACCGCCGCGTTCACCGAAAAAAGGTTTATTTGCCGACGGACTTTGGCTGACAATTATATTTGAGGGCTTAATGATAGGTGCACTCGCACTTTTGGCATTCACCATAGGTGCAAACATCTTCGGCGGTATTACAGCAGGTCGTACAATGGCATTTGCGGTGCTTAGTATTTCTCAGTTGGTACACGCATTTAATATGAGAAGTGAACATTCCGTTTTTAAAGCAGGCATATTTAAAAATCCTTACCTTGTGCTTTCACTGATTTTGGGACTTATTTTAGAGGTGTCGGTAATTTCCGTTCCGTACCTTGCAAATATTTTCGGAGTTGTTCCTCTTAATGCTATGGGCTGGATTGTTGTAACGGTGCTGTCCGTTATGCCGCTTATAATCGTTGAGCTTCAAAAGTTTGTCAGCTCGTTTGTATGGCGAAAGGACTGATATATGAATTTAAGCAATTTAAAGAAAAACGAATCTGGCGTTATATTCGCAATACGGTTAAGCGGTTCAATTAAACGCCGTCTTTCCGATATGGGAATGACGCTCGGTGCAACCGTAAAAATGCTTAGATTAGCACCGCTCGGCGATCCTGTCGAATTTCGTGTACTCAACTGTAACATAGGTATACGAAAAAAGGACGCCGAAAAAATTTTTATTCACAAGGTGGTGAAATGAATGTTCGATACAAAAACAGTCGTTGCCCTTGTCGGCAATCCGAATTGCGGAAAAACAACTCTTTTTAACGAACTCACAGGCAGTAATTATGATGTCGGCAACCGCATAGGCGTTACTGTTGAGAGCAAAAAAGGCATATGCCGTTACAACAAAAATATGCTTATAGTCGATCTTCCGGGTATCTATTCCCTTTCGCCGAACAGTGCGGAGGAAATTATAACGCACGACTTTATTATAAATGAAAAGCCCGATTTAATACTCAACATAGTTGACGCAACCAACCTTGAACGCAATCTCTACCTTACAACACAGCTTGCCGAAACAGGTGTGCCTATGGTAATCGCACTGAATATGGCGGACGCAGTTAAGAAAAACGGTTTTGAAATTAATGCAAATATGTTGACAAAACGTCTTAATATACCGTCTGTTCCGATTTCGGCAAGCAAATGTATCGGGATTGAAAAACTCATAAAAGAATGTAACTTAGGCGGTAATACCCAAAATCAAATTAAATACAATGCGGAAATTGAAAGAGCAATTTCCGCATTATGCTTAAAAAATAAAATAAGCCGTTTTTACGCCATACAACTTACAGAAAAAAATGATACCGAAACACATATAGCACAAGCTCGCTACAAATTCATAAAATCGGTTGCAGCCGACTGCATAAAAATAATCGGTCAAAACAGACAATTCCTTCTAACCGAAAAAATAGATTCAATCGCTATGCACCCACTGTTTGCGATACCGATTTTTATACTTGTAATGTTTTGTGTTTTTCAGATAACTTTCGGAACATTCGGCTCAATGCTGTCTGATATGCTCGATACCCTGTTTAATGTTCAATTTGCAAATATGCTTGAAAATATTTTAATATCAGCCGAAGTCGGTGCATTTTTCAAAGGACTTTTACTTGACGGAATAATATCCGGAATAGGCAGTGTCATAACATTTTTTCCGCAGATAATGCTGTTGTTTTTATTTCTTTCCTTTCTTGAAGATTCGGGATATATGGCACGAACGGCTTTTATTATGGACAAACTTTTTATAAAAATCGGTCTTTCGGGCAAGTCGTTTGTACCTATGATAATGGGATTTGGGTGCAGTGTTCCTGCGATAATGGCAGTCAGAACACTTGACAATGAACGTGACAGAAAGCTGACAATGCTGTTGATACCGTTTATGTCGTGCGGTGCAAAAATGCCGGTTTATGCGGTGTTTACAGCGGCACTGTTTCCGAATAATGCAGGTATCGTCACATTCAGTTTATACATTTTAGGGATAGCTTTAGGGGTAATTTCGGGATTGATTTTGTCAAATACGGTATTCAAAGGCGATGAACCGCCTTTTGTAATCGAACTCCCTCTCTACCGAATGCCTACTTTCAAATCGACATTTAATCATATGTGGGATAAAGTCAAGGACTTCCTTACAAGAGTAGGTACTGTAATTTTGCTTGCAAGTATAATCATCTGGCTTTTGGAAAATCTTGATTTTCATTTGCATTTAACCGCTGACAGCGAATACAGCATTATCGGCACTTTCGGAAAACTTATCGCACCGATATTTAAACCTTGCGGGTTCGGTAATTGGAAAGTTGCGGTAAGCCTTATTTCAGGTTTTGCCGCAAAAGAGGCAGTCGTGTCAACTATGTCAATCCTATACGGTGCATACAACACTGCCGACCTTGTATTGTGCCTTACGACTTCATTCACTCCCCTGTCGGCATATTCGTTTTTAACGTTTGTACTGCTTTATGTGCCTTGTATCGCCGCAGTGTCAACACTCCGCAGTGAACTCAACTCACGAAATTTAACCGCATTTTCGGTATTATATCAGCTTTCTGTTGCGTGGATAATGTCAACGCTTGTATTCCAAATCGGTAATTTATTTGTATAGACTTCACAAAATTAAATTTTTTTATGTTAGCTATTGCAAATTAAAGTGATTTAGGTTATAATAAAAGCATAATTTAATTGATATTAATTTTCGAAACCAAAGAGGGTTTTAGAAACAGCAATGTTTCTATACCCTCTTTATTTTTTTATTAGTTTGCGGACAGAAAGGCTATGGTGATTAATATGTTAGTTGATAATGATATTTGTATCTCAAGCGCACTTGAAGATTATCTTGAATCAATATATGAAATTTCAAAGCAAAAGACGAGTGTGCGCATAACGGATATTGCCCTTGCACTCAAAATATCAAAACCAAGTGTGAACAGAGCGGTAAATACTCTAAAAAAGCAAGGTCTTGTTTCTCACGAGCCTTACGGCGATATAATTCTTACGGAAAAGGGTTTTGAGCTCGGTGAGGCAGTATATCACCGTCATACGATGATTAAAAAATTCCTTGTAAATGTTCTTCATATTCCCGAAGATGACGCCGAAAAAGAGGCTTGCCAAATTGAGCATAATATAAGCCAAAATACAGTTGAAAAAATGAAAAGTTTTATGGAAAACTAAAAAGGAGTACCGAAACGGTACTCCTTTCAGATTGTAGACAAATTGTCCTCCGGAATTTATAAATCTCTTTCGTGCATTAAACCCTTCATATAATCGTCCATTGCGTCTGCAACTTGCTTTGAATACGCAACCGCCTCAACAACAGTTTTCGCGCCGCGAACAACATCGCCAGACGCAAAAATACCGTCACGCGTAGTTTCTCCGAACGTATTTGTTACAAGCAAACCTTTTTCATTAACTTCCAAGCCTGTCGTTGTTGAAACAATTCTGTCCTTCGGACCTTGACTTATCGCAATAATCGTTGAATCTGCCTGATAAAGATTTTCCGTTCCTCTTATCGGCGAAAGATTTCCTTTTCCGTCACATTCAAGTTCAACAAATATAACTCCGTCATCTACAATTTCCACAGGCTCAACGTGTACCACAAATTCAACACCGTCAATCTTTGCATAATCCACTTCACGCTGACTTGCTGCCAAATGGTCACTTCTTGAAAATACCGTAACCTTTTTAGCGCCGTGTCTTAAAGCCGTTCTTGCAACGTCCATTGCCGAGTTACCCGCACCAATAATATTAACCGTATCGCCAAGTCTGTAAACATCGGGATTGGTAAGATAATTAATCGCATAATGCACATTTCCGAGCGTTTCGCCTTTTATATGAAGTGTGTTCGGTTTCCATACGCCTGTACCGATAAATATCGCACTGTAACCGTCACGGAACATATCGTCAACGCTTATAGTCGTACCTATTGCCGTATTCGGTCTGATTTTAATACCAAGCTCAATCAGCTTTTCCTTATATCTTTCCAAAATTGATTTCGGCAATCTGAATTCGGGAATACCGTATCTCAACACACCGCCGATTTTTTCTCTTGATTCAAATATCGTAATATCATATCCGCGCTGTGCAAGTATTACCGCAATGGTTATACCGGCAGGACCTGAGCCGATTATACCTGCTTTCAAGCCGTTTTTTTCAATCCCCGAAAAACTAAGTTTATCAAAATAGTTTTCGGAAATATAATTTTCAATACTGCTTATATGAACCGGTGAACCTTTTCTGTTCAAAACGCAATGTCCCTCGCATTGATTTTCATGATTACATATAAGCGAACAGACGATTGAAAGCGGATTATTCTCAAACACCATCTCGCCGGCTTGATTTATATCCCCCTCTAAAAACGTATGTATCATATCCGGTATCGGTGTATGTATCGGACATCCCTCTCTGCACATAGGTTTCTTACAGTTCAAGCATCTTTTTGCTTCATTAATAACGTGTATCGCCATTTCATATTTCCTTTCTGCAATATATTTACTAATTTGATTTTAGCACATTTTATGTGAACATTCAACAGTTTAAATAATAAATTTTGTTGACAATTTGTTAATTTTTTCTCAATTACAAATTTCGACTTAATACTACATTCCTTATCCTTGAAAATACACCGTTTTAGTGATAAAATTATATTGTTTACTTGACAATTTACAAATTAAGTTGTATAATAACTTTATCGCTTTAGCATAATAAAGTTAAAATTCAAAAATATATTGAAAGGATTAGTTTTATGTCTAATTGGAAATTGCATACACCGAACGGTGTAAATGATATACTGCCGGACGAATGTGCAGTAAAAAAAGAAATTGAATCAACAATATGGTCCGTTTTTTCTTCAATCGGTTACAAAGAAGTTGAAACACCTACATTTGAATATTACGACTGTTATTTAGGTCTTAGCGGTCAGATTTCACAAGAGCATATGTTCAAGTTTTTTGACGAGCAAGGACGTATTCTTGCACTAAGACCGGACTTTACAACATCAATCGCCCGTATGGCGGCAACAAAGGTTGCAAATTCAGACAAGCCTCAGCGCTACCTATACACAGGCAACGTATACAGAGTTGAGCAAACACAAGGTGCACGTCAAAGAGAATTTACACAAAGCGGTATCGAGCTTATAGGCTCATACTCACCTGCCGCAGACGCTGAAGTTATTTCAGCAGCTATGGAGGCTGTTCTTGCGGTAGGTATTGAAGAATTTTCAATGGAAATCGGTCAGATTGCATTCTTCAACGGACTTGTAAAACAAGCAGGACTTGACGAACAATCTATCGAAAAACTTCGTGAACGTATTGATTCAAAAGACTCTGTTGGTATTAAGACAATTACAGACAAACTTGATATTGATGACAATATCAAAAATCTTATGATTGATTTGCCTTACCTTTTCGGCGGTGAAGAGGTTTTCAAAAAGGCTTATGTTGACGGTCTTAACGAAGAATCCAAAAACGCACTTGACAACTTAAAGCGTATATATGAGCTTTTGTGTCTGTACGGTTTTGAAAAGTACGTTTCTATTGACCTTGGTATGCTTGAAAGTATCGACTACTACACAGGCTCAATCTTTAAATGCTACACACACGGTGTCGGCTTCCCTATTTGTGCCGGAGGACGTTACGATAATCTTATGGGACAATTCGGCGACAATAAAGGTGCAGTCGGTGCGGCAATCGGTATAAACAGACTTATTTCCGTACTAAGCGACAAGGAAGTACATGATGTTTCCGCATCACTTGTTTTTGCCGAAAAGAACGCCGAAGGCATTGCCTATGACATTGCATACAATCTTCGTGTAAACGGCTGCCTTGTTGAAATGTATATCGGTGACGGCGATTATAAAGCAGCAGAGGAATATTCAAAAGGCAAAAATATCGGTGCAATGCTTAGAGTTTTCCCTAACGGTCAGCTTATGATTAACGATTTTGCAAAACACGAAATTATAGAAACAACCGCAAACGAATTTTTAGGCTACTATGACGAATCTATGATGTTTGACGAACATGACCATTGCGGCTGCGGCTGTGACCATGACCACGAGCATGAGCATGAACATCACCACGACCACTGCGACTGCGGTCACGAACACTGATTTTAGGGAGGAAGAGATTATAATGAGATATTTAACTGTTGCTCTTGCAAAGGGCAGACTTGCCGAACTTGCAATGGAATTATTTATTTCAATCGGAATGGATTGTTCCGAAATGAAAGAAAAAACAAGAAAACTTATTTTCACTGACGAAAAAAACAAGATGAAATTTATCCTTGTAAAAGCATCTGACGTTCCTACTTACGTTGAATACGGTGCGGCTGACATCGGTATCGTCGGTAAGGACACACTTTTGGAAGAAAGCCGTAACCTATATGAAATGATTGATTTGGGTTTCGGAAAATGTAAAATGGCTGTATGCGGTCCGAAAGAATTAAAAGGTAAGCTTGACACTATGACAAATCTTCGTGTTGCGTCAAAGTATCCGCACATCGCAATGAAATATTTTCAAGACGACAAAGGTCAGACTATTGAAATTATAAAGCTAAACGGCTCTGTTGAGCTTGCTCCGCTTGTCGGACTTTCGGACGTCATTGTCGATATTGTCGAAACAGGTAAAACACTTTACGAAAACGGTCTTGACGTTCTTGAGGATGTATGCCCTCTAAGCGCACGTTTTGTTGTAAACAAGGTTAGTATGAAAATGGAAACAGAACGTATTATGAATATTGTAAAACAGTTTGAGGAGAGAATTGCAAAATGAGAATTTACCCTGCGATTGATATAAAAGACGGTAAATGCGTGAGATTGTTCAAGGGACAATTTTCGGACGTTACCGTATACGGTGACTCCCCTGCCGAAATGGCTAAAAAATGGGAAAGTCTTGGCGGTGAATATATCCACGTTGTCGACCTTGACGGTGCTTTAAAAGGTCATGGCGTAAATGCCGCAAAAATCAAAGAAATATGCGAAAGCGTCAATGTTCCCGTACAAACAGGCGGCGGTATTCGTACTATGGAGGATATTGAAGCAAAACTTGCCTGCGGTATTGACAGAGTAATCATAGGTACAAAAGCCGTTTCAGACAGTGAATTTGTTAAACGTGCCGTTGATAAATACGGCAAAAAAATCGTTATCGGTATTGACGCAAAAGACGGTATGGTTGCTATCGAGGGGTGGGAAAAAACAAGCGATTTTACCGCTGTTGAATTTGCAAAGAAAATGGTAAATATCGGCGTACAGACAATCGTTTATACGGATATTGCAACCGACGGTACACTTGCCGGTCCTAACGTAAACGCAATGGCTGAAATGGCAAGTGCGGTAAATGCCGATATTATCGCCTCGGGCGGTGTCGGCAGTCTTGACCACATCAAGTCACTTGTTACAACAGGTGTTGAGGGTGTTATCGTTGGTAAGGCACTTTATACGGATAAGGTTGACTTAACCGAAGCTATCAAGGCGGTAAAATAACAGGAAAGGCTGAATAATATGAAAAAGGTAGTAAGTCTTACAAGGCGTGCTATTGAACAGTATAATATGATTGAGGACGGCGATAAAATTGCCGTCGGTGTTTCCGGCGGTAAGGACAGTCTTGTACTGCTTAATGTGCTTGCGGAACTTTCGCGATACTATCCGAAAAAATTTACCGTTATGGGATTGACTTTGGATATGGGATATGATGCCGATTATTCAAAAGTACAAAAAATGTGTGATGATTTGGGCGTTGAATATAATGTTAAGAAAACAAATATTAAAGAGATTATTTTTGATATACGAAAAGAATCCAATCCTTGCTCATTGTGTGCAAAAATGCGCCGCGGTGCGTTAAATGATATGGCAATCGAAAACGGCTGCAATAAAGTTGCACTCGGTCATCATAATGATGATGTGCTTGAAACATTCTTCCTTAGCCTTATGCACGAGGGCAGAATACATTGTTTTTCGCCTGTTACATATCTCGACCGCACTGATATGTATCAAATCAGACCTATGATTTACGTTCGCGAACGTGATATTAGGGGTGTGGTTAAAAATTATGATATTCCCGTTGTTCACAATCCTTGTCCTGCTGACGGATATACGCAACGTCAATATATGAAAGATCTTATTAAACGTCTTGAAAAGGAAATGTATCCGGGACTTAGAAAAAGACTTTTCAGAGCAATTCAAGACAGTGCAATAGACGGTTGGCGCGATTATACAAAATAAGGACGGTCATTGACCGTCCTTGTTTTTTTTCCACCGCTCCGTCACTTCGTGACACCTCTCCTCAAGGAGAGGATTTTTGTATGGCTCCCATTGAGGGGAGCTGTCGACGCAGTCGACTGTGGGGTGGCTTTCTTATGCTTTATGCTTTTGCCACCACTCCGTCACTTCGTGACACCTCTCCTCAAGGAGAGGCTTTTTGTATGGCTTTCCTTAAGGGGAGTTGTTGACATAGTCGACTGTGGGGTGGTTATCTATCTTTTCCACTTTTCAGACAACATATCAATCTGGTCTGCGAACTTTGCCAAATCTTTATTGGCCATTCCCTCACAACTTCTTGCAACTGCAAGCAATCTTTCCGCCGCGGCAATAAGTCTGCCGAATACAGTCGCAGCACGTTTTGTAGTTTTCTTTTTCTGCACGCGTATACCGTACGTCTGTACAACAACTTCACCTGTCAGCAAATCGTAACAAGTACCGCTGTACGGTGCAACAGAATTATAGCCGTATTCATTTCTGATACAATCGGTAAATTCATCGCAAGACTTTTCCTCGCCATGATTAACAAAGACAATTTCAGGCTTTTTCCTAAATGTTTTAAGCCACTTTATAAGACCGTTCTTGTCTGCATGTCCGCTTATACCGTCAAGCATTTTAATTTCGGCATTTACTTCTATATCCTCACCAAACAATTTTACATTCTTAATACCGTCACACAACATTCTGCCGAGCGTTCCCTCTGCCTGATAGCCGACAAACAAAATCAAACATTCTCTTCGCCACAAATTGTGTTTTAAGTGATGCCGTATTCTTCCCGCCTCACACATACCGCTTGACGATATTATAACTTTCGGCTTTTCGTCAAAATTAATTGCAACAGACTCATCAGTTGAAACGGCAAGTTTTAATCCGCTGAATGTAAGCGGATTTATACCGCTGTCCACCAACGCTCTTGCTTCTTCATCCAGACATTTTACGTCACACTGTAAAAATATCGCGGTAGCCTCATTCGCCAAAGGACTGTCCACGTACACAGAAAAATCACCGTAACCTTTTACAAGATTTTTTTCTTTAATCTGACGTATATAGTATAAAAGCTCTTGCGTTCTGCCTACAGCAAATGACGGTATAACAACATTTCCGCCCCTGTCAAATGTTCTCTGAAATTCCCCCGCAAGCAATGTTATATAATCAGGTACTTCCGTATGAAATCTGTTTCCGTAGGTGGACTCTATAACAAGATAATCGGTATCGTCCGTATCATAAATCGGAGTCGGGTCTTTTATAATCGGTTGATTTGTATTTCCCACGTCACCGCTGAAAACTGTTTTCTTTGTAATACCGCTTTCTGTTATCCAAATTTCTATACAAGACGAGCCGAGCAAGTGACCTATATCGTGAAATCTTATTTCGACATTTTCCAAAATTCTTATTTTCTCATCATAATTACACGGACGGAATTGCTGAAGCACACCGATAGTATCGTCCATATCATAAATCGGAACATATTCTTCCCTGCCGGCACGCTTTGCTTTTCTGTTTCGCCATTTCGCCTCAGTTTCTTGAATATGCGCACTGTCCGGCAACATTATTTCGCATAAATCAGATGTTTCATTCGTCGCGTAAATTTTACCGCGAAAACCGTTTTTGTAAAGTAACGGCAAATTACCCGAATGGTCAATATGTGCATGAGTAAGCAATACACATTCAATATCATTTGGATTTACGGGGATTTCTTGATTTTCAAATATATCAGCACCTTGTTCCATTCCGCAGTCAACAAGAATATTTTTTCCGTTCGTTTCTATTAGCGTACAACTGCCCGTAACTTCGTGTGCCGCACCTAAAAATGTGATTTTCATACTAACTCACTTCCTTTCTATTTTATTTATACCACCGATTTCGGCTTTAGTAACAAATAAATTGCATTTTTTTATGTTTTAATGTATAATATTTTTGAGGTGTTTGGTATAAAAAAAGAGCTTTAAAGCTCTTTTTTGATTTCCTTGAGTAAAGCAGTGCAACCTTCAAGTACATCATTGTATGTCACATCAAAATCACCTGTGTACCATGGATCCGCAATATCTCTCGGATTGTCGGACCAATCAAGTAAAAGGTGTATTTTGTTTTCGGTATCATTCGGTAACATACGTTTCATATTTCGTAAATTGTAACTGTCCATACCGATAATGTAGTCATATTTGGCATAGTCGGATTTTTTTAATTGAACCGCATATTTTCCGTCAACGGAAATACCGAATTCCGCAAGCTTTTTGCGCGTACCATAATGTACACCGTTCCCGATTTCCTCTGTACTCGTCGCCGCAGACGCTATGTAAAACTCATCACTAAGCCCTGCCTTTTTAACTAAATCTTTCATCACAAACTCCGCCATCGGCGACCTGCATATATTGCCGTGGCAGACAAATAGTATCTTAATCATTTTTCAAGTGCCTCCTAAAATGCTAAGTTTTGCTCTGATTTGCCCCGATTTGCCGAGTATATCAGAGAGGTTGTTTTGCCTCTGACTCTGTCACGAAAATCCGAAATAGGGCAAAACAGGGCAAATTGATGCAACGGTTAGTAGTAAAAACGTAGTAGAAATTGGGGTGGTTACTACTGAGGGATTTATTCTTGTTTTTTGTCCAATAAACCGGAAGTTATCAATACGGTTATCTCAAATAAAATCAGTCTTTTTGTTGTTCAAGAATTGATTTGTAATAATTCCCAAAAACTGCGAGCGCATCAATAATCGGTAGCATCTTTCGTCCAAGTTCTGTCAGTCCATACTCAACTCTTGGAGGCAATTCGTGATAATCATGTCTATAAACAAGACCATCGTCAATCATTTGCCGCAAACTGTCGGTCAACACTTTTTGCGAAATTCCATCCAAATCTCTTTGAAGTTCATTAAATCTCCACGGACGTGTTTTGAGGTTACGAATAATAAGAAGTTTCCACTTTCCTCCGATTAAGTCTACTGCCGTTGCCACCGGACAAGGCGGTAATTCGTCTTTTGTTTTCATTTTCTTTATCACCTCACGAGCATATTATATCACACATTTTGAAACTGGTATACAGTTATAAAAAAAGTGCGTACTTGTTTTTTAATATACACCATGATAAAATATAGCCAAGCAAAAAGAAATTGCTAAAACTTATTGGAGGTGCATACCATGCAAAACTATACTAAAACAAACATCGGAAACGAAGGCAGAACAGAACTTCACGAAAATCTTTCTTTGACCGGTGCAGAGGTCAGTATCAATCAGCTACCGGCAGGTGAGGCCGTTCCATTTGTTCATTCTCACAAGAACAACGAAGAAATATACGGAATACTTTCCGGCAAAGGTAAAGCCGTAATCGATAGTAAAGAAATTGAGCTTACAACAGGAGATTGGCTGAAAATTGCTCCTGCAGCAAAACGACAGTTTTTCGCATCAAAAGATTTGGGAATTACTTATGTCTGCATTCAAGTAAAAGAAAATTCACTTGACGGTTTTACTGCCGACGACGCCGTTTTGTATTAAGTTTATTACTTAAAATCAAGAAGTACAGTTAAGGAGTGTTCCAAAACTGTGCTTCTTATTTTTTATTTTTGAAATGTCCTCTGTAAATTCTGATTTATATATTTAAATAATTATACCACATCCCACTCATCATATCAATTCACAATACCGACAAAATATAACAAAAAACCGAAAAAAACAGCACTCAAGCCGTAGCCCAAGTGCTGTCTGTGCAACATTATCATATAACTCTGAACATCTTCTGAGTTATTAAATTTCTTCCTGTATTCTTACCAAGTTCGTTTCTCGCATTATTCAAGTCCTCCACACGCTTAAGTTCATCTGTTGCATCTTCAAGTCCGAGATGCGTATAGGTGTTGAGTGTAACTCCTATTTCGGAATGTCCCATAAGGTATTGCAGTGTTTTACTCCAGTATAATCACATAAGGACCGCACAGCTATAACGACGGACTTTCACTGTCAAGTTAAATGCCATGCTCAATGCATAAAAAGCGGACGAATTTAAAATTCGTCCGCTTTAACCTTCAAAATTAAATATTCATTCTGATTTATTTAACCTTTTCAAGAATCCATCTCTGGCCTACGCCACTTCTGTATTCCCATTGGCATACATTAGCACCGTTTTCCTTGCTTACACCGCTAACATCAAGGCATGATTTAAGTTCAGATACTCTTGTAAGAATACCGTAAGAACCATCACTTTCCTTTATAAACTTGAACTGCTGATTCTTCTGTGAAGCATCACCCCATGTCTGAATGTTTGCTCCGTTATCGCCCATACCGCCGTCAACGTCAATTGCCTGTGTATAATTTGAACAGCCTGTCAAAATCTTATAGTATCCATCATTTGTAGATACAACCTTGAACTGCTGTGCTGTTGCACCGTTTGCCTGATACTGCTGAATGTTTGCACCATTATCAGCAATTCCGTACATTACATCAAGATATTTTCCGCTGTTTACGCTCTTGAAGTTATATACACCCTCGTCAATTTTTGCATACCCATCGTCTGTTGATGATTCTTCTGACGCATCATCTTTTGTGTCTTCTTTGACAGGTTCAAAATACCACTGCTGCCCCGCACCTGCCCAGTATGCATACTGCTGAATATTTGCACCTGCCTCTGTGCTGATGTTTGCAACATCAAGTGCTGATGCAAGTAAAGATGAACGTGTAAGTATTGCATATTTGCCGCTACCTGCATCCTTAAACTTGAACTGCTGATTTGCACCTGAACCTGATTTCCATGTAAGAATGTTTGCACAATTTTCCGGACTGTTTTCGCTTACATCAACTGCATTATTATAATCTGAACAGCCTGTAAGGAGTTTGTAGTAACCGTTTCCTGCAGATACAACCTTGAACTGCTGTGATGTTTCACCTGTAAAATCACTCTGAAGTAAGTTTGCACCATTTGCAGATGATCCATCAGCTACATCAAGATACATATCACTGTTAGCACTCTTGATATAGTATACACCCTCTGCTATGTCAGCATATTCTTCAATCGGTTCCGGCGTTGACTCCGGCGTCGGTGTTGGTGTCGGCTCCGGTGTTGGTGTTGGTAATGGTTTTGAAGATGCCGGAGCTATTTCAATACCGCTGATATATCCGCCATACTTCTTATCACCCATATTTATATCAATATTAAGCATTCCGTCTTTTACATCTACTCGTGCAACATATTGAGCTGCATCAGTAGCAAAAAGTGCACCCGATTGTGTACCCTCTACCGTATAGCTCGTTCCAAAACCTGTATTCCAACAACCATAATGAATAGTTACGTCATATCTGCCATTTGGAATATTTGACATGAACTTTGCTGTGCCATTAATTTGGTCACTGTAAATTTTTTCATAACCCGATGGTGCATTACCAGGGCCCCTTGTCATAGCAGCAGGAAGTGCACCGCTGAAACCATAACCCGTATATGGTGAATATGCTGTTGTGGATTTAACTGCCGCAAATCCGTCTTGAACATCTCCATCACCAAAATCGAATTTATATGTCGGATTCGGTATAGGAAGAACCTCAATACCGCTTATATATCCGCCGTATGCTTTGTCACCTGATTTTATAACTACATCAAGCATTCCATCCTTGATTTCAACCGGAACAGCAGTTACAGCTGCCGTAGTTGATGCAAGAGCCTCCGTTTCTATACCCTCAACAACATATTTTGTGCCAAATGATTCATTCCAACTACCATAATAAATAGCAACATTATAGTTTCCATTCGGAATATATGCCTTGAAATGACTATTTCCGTTCAATTGGTCATTGTACATATTTTCCATACCCGAGGCAATTTCACCCGGTGCTCTTGTCATTCCTACGGGAAGTGAACCCTCAAATCCGTAACCTAATTTACCGCTGTACGCAGTAGATGATCTTACAGCCTCAAATCCGCTTTGAACATCGCCGTCACCAAAGTCGAATTTATACTTCGGAGTAGGCGGTGTTGTGATTTCAATACCGCTGATATATCCACCGTATGCCTTGTCACCCTTTGAAATTTTAACATCAAGAATTCCGTCACTAACCTTTACAACTGCAGAATACTCTGCCGGATCGGTTGATGAAAGTGCACCCGAATCAACACCCTCTATATTAAAGCGTGTACCGAATGAAGCATTCCAACAACCATAATGTACTGTTACACAGTATGTACCGTTAGGTATATTTGTTCTAAATGTAGTTTCGCCTTGAATTTGGTCGCTGTACAGGTTATCCATGCCGCCTGTAACTCCGCCCGGACCTCTTGTCATTCCGCTTTGTGAACCTACAAACCCGAAACCGTTATTTGAATTATATGTAGTTGATGATCTTACAGGCACAAAACCGCTCTGAACATCACCGTCACCAAAATCAAACTTGTACGGTGTAGCAAGAACCTTTATCGAGAAAGTTCTTGTATGTGAGTATCTTCCGTTTGTTATCGTTGCACGAATATCAACCATATTATTATCTGTTGATGGACGTGTCAAAGATGTAATTTTATTATTCTGTATAACAATGCATGGTGATGTACTTACCCATGAAATAGATGAACCCTTTGCTCCTCTTGTAGGAAGAACAAGATCTCCTACATTTTTAACCGTAGTTGTTGAAAGAGTAAGTGAATTAGCATCTGCCTGTGCATTTACGAAGTCAGCACCAATCTCCGCACCTTTTGGAGATGTCTTAACAACACCTGATGGGAATGCGTTTACAGTAAGGTCATTTATGTAATATTCGATATTGTTATATCCTTGACCGAGATAGTCACCCATTGCATCATTTTGCTTCGGGTTAAGACCTCTCTCATTTTCCCAACTGTCCGGCATACCATCATTATCCGAGTCGACAATTTCTTTTTTTGTTATCTGTGCCGGATAATAGTCATCATAGTTAACCTGTTTGATATTGTATTTTGCAATTGCATTATTAAGCTCTGTATCAGATGATGTAAGTGTTGAGAAATTACGTCCTCCTGAAAGATAGCCATTACCTGTGCGTGCCTCGTCCATTACCTGACGGTCAATCTTCGGACGCTTTGCAGCACTTATACCTGCACCTGCATACGAAAGAACTGTCTGATATGCGGCGTCAGCTGATTGTGCATTTCTTGCGATTGAAGCATCGTTTCCGTAAACATCATTTACAACAAACGGTGTCTTAACCTCGTAAACACCCTGTGACATACCTGATGTACCATAATCAACACCAATCCAGTTATTGCTGTTCATTGCAGAATTATGGTCTGTGCCATTAGCATTTACCATTTTGTTGCCTGTAAGATAAAATCTGTACTTTTCAGGATACGAACCGCTTGATATGCTTATATAGTTATATCCGCCTCTTGTAGACTGACCTTTCTTGAAGTAGTTGCCTACATAGTTTACATGACCGAACGTACCGTATGCTGTCTGATAACCCCAGTTAAAGATTACATTATTTACATAATCTAATGTATTCGGTGCACCTATTTTTCCTCTAAAGTTACGAGAAATGTTATCTGCAATCATGTTGTGATGCCATGTGTTATGACCTGCACCCATCATGATACCGAAACCGTGACAACCCTTTGAATGGTATGAAATACAGTTTGACGGACCAATGATTGAATACTGTACAGTCTGCTGCATACTCGAATATAGTCCGAACTGCTCGTCATTAGCCCAACCGATAGAGCAGTGATCTATCATGGAGTTAGAACCTTTTGAACCTCCCCATGCGTCACATTCACTTGAACCGTTTTCACCGGGACGCGAGCTTACAAAACGGATGATGATATTATCTCCTCCCATACCGATTTTTCCGCCTCTGAGAGTTATACCTCCGCCTCCGGGAGCTGTTTGTCCTGCTATTGTATTATTTCCCTTTACTACGACATCAGATTTAAGGTTAATCGTTCCTCCCACATCGAATACAATAATTCTACCCGTATGTGAAACCGCATCACGAAAAGAACCAGCTCCGCTATCGTTAAGATTTGTTACATGATAGACAGTACCGCCTCTGCCACCGGTAGCATATTTACCAGCACCCTCCGCACCCGGAAAAGCAACAATCGGGCTTGCTGCCGATGCTGTCATTGTAAATTGGGACGCAACACTTCCTAACATTGTTAGTGACAGCAATGCCGCCACAATTTTTCTTTTCATTATAATCATCCTCCCTTTAAAATTTAACCATTTAACTATATCATTAAACTGATTATATCATTCTTAAACAATTTTTCTATTGATTTTATGCAACAATTTTAAAAAAATTTTTGTCTATTTTTCACAAAAAACTATTTGCAATTATAGGTTATTACATAAAATATTACAAAATAAGATTCACAAATCTACTCGACAATCTCGGAAACAGGCTTTACAACCTGCTCGGTAGTATCCTCAATCGTGATCTTGCCCCCCGGAATGCTCTGCCCTTTGGTAAGCCTTGATAGCATTTTATCGAATATATTCTTTTGCAGCTTTTGAGCCTGTTCGATCTCCGAATTAGCTTTTTGGAAAGCAATATGTGCAGCAGATAAAAGGCGTTTGAAGGCAGCTTCCGGTATCGCCGAAACAGTGGCATATTTAGAGTTACTATTGTCACATCGGGAAAAATAAATTTTAAAAAATAAGATCAAAAGCTCCCCATCACCGGATATATTCCAGTGGTGAGGAGCCTTTGTATGATATAGACATTAACCTTCAATATCAATTTTCAATTTGGATTGATGCTGCTTTTCAGCTAACTGTACTTTTATAAATCACTTGTTTTTATATCTACGCTAACCAAATCGGTCATTGGCAATAAACTATCCTTTTTCCACAACATTCCTTTAATTGTATATCCTTCATTTGCCGCAATTCCCGTAATATCAACCGGCTGTGACATATCAGATGTCACACTCTCCATCTTAATCCCTGTCAAAATACCTGATTCATCATAAACCGCAAGAACTGCCATAAGCTCATCGTCAGGATTTTTCGGATAAGTATATGTTCCCGTTACCACAAATCCATTATCTGATTTTTCATAAGATATATTTATTTTATAACTCTCTGTCGGTGTCGGCGTCGGTTTAGTTGTCGGTGTCGGTGTTGGTGTCGGCGTCGGTGTTGGTGTCGGTTTAGTTGTCGGTGTCGGTGTTGATTCTGACGATACTGGTATGACATCCATTCCGCTGATATATCCGCCGTAGGATTTTGAACCTTTTGTAATATTCAAATCAAGCATACCATCTGTCACTTTCACCGTAGTACGATACTGTGTAGCTTCAGTTGCCGCAAGATTACCTGATGATACACCTTCAACAGTATAATTCGTACCAAAACTTGTATTCCAGCTACCATAATGAATAACTATTTCGTATGTTCCATTAGGCACAACAGTTTTAAACGTTCCCTCGCCATTAAGCTGGTCATTGTATAAATTCTCAAAGTCCTCTTTAATTCCTCCCGGAGCGCGACTCATTCCTTCAAGCGCTGCACCGTCAAAACCATATTCTGTATTCTCTGAATAAATAGTTGACGAAGTCACTGCTGTATAACCATTCTGAACAGCTCCATCACCAAAATCAAAATGATACGGGAGTGTCGGCATCGGCATTATATCTATGCCATTGATATATCCGCCATAGGACTGCGAGCCTTTGTTTATCGCCACATCCAGCACTCCGTCTGTTACCTCTGCCTTTGTAGTATACTGTGCAGCTTCAGTTGATGCAAGATTACCTGATGATACACCCTCAACGGTATAATTCGTACCAAAACCTGTATTCCAACTGCCATAATGAATAGTAACAATATATTTTCCGTTTGGCACGTCCGCTTTGAACTGTGTTACTCCGTTAACCTGATCGGCATACAAATTCTCATATCCTGAAGGTATATTGCCCGGTGCACGTTCCATCGCAGACGGCAATGCTCCTACAAATCCATAGCCTGTGGCATAAGAGTATGCAGTTGATGCCGGAACTGCTGTAAAACCACTTTGAACCGTGCCATCGCCGAAATCGAATTTGTATTTAGGTGACGGAGCCTGTACTATATCAAGACCGCTGATATATCCTCCTTTATTTTTATCACCTGCTGATATATCAATATCAAGTACACCGTCCTTTACATCTACCCTAACTACATACTCTGACGCACTGCCTGACGCCAATGCTCCCGAATCCGCACCCTCTAAATTATAGCGTGTTCCATAAGAGGTATCAGAAACACCATAGTGAACAACCACCGTATACCTACCGTTAGGAACATTGGCCCTGAACTTGGTATTGCCCTCAATCTGGTCGGAATATAAATTTTCTTTTCCTGACGGAATATCTTGCGGTGCATTGGCAATTCCGCTTTGCGATGAGCCTGTAAAGCCGTAACCCGTTTCCTGTGAATATACCGTTGTCGGTGTGACTGCCGTATATCCGCTTTGAACATTTCCATTGCCAAAGTCAAAGCTATATGGAATTTGCCGCACTGTTATCGTAAAAATACGGTTTAGCTTAATTTTTCCGTTTATGATACTTGCAGTAAGTGTTACACTCGCATCACCCACTGTAGGTCTGTTCACCGTAGAAATTTTATTGTTCGTTATAACAATCGCTGACGATGAGCTGCTCCACTGAATATCCGAGCCTTTCGCACCTTTTGTAGGAAGAGTCAAATCGCTTACCTTTTCAATAGTTGTGGGTGATAGCATAAGTGCATCTGCATCAGCCTTGGCATTGATATATTCCTCGTCTAATTCCACTGTTTCGGGCGAAACTGTTACAACACCCTTTGGAAATGCATTAACCGTAAGGTCGTTTATATAATACTCAATATTGTTATAGCCTTGGCTCAGATAATCGCCATTCGCATCATTAGAATTAGGATTCAAGCCTCTTGCCAGTTCCCAATCATCAGGCATACCATCATTATCCGTATCAACTATTTCCTTTTGAGTAATTGCCTGCGGATAATAGTCATCATAATTCATTTGCTTGATGTTGTACTTTGCTATAGCTTCATTTAAGGCTGTATCACTTGAAGTAAGAGTAGAAAAATCACGTCCGCCTGTAAGGTATCCGTTTCCTGTGCGCGCCTCTTCCATTACCTGTCGGTCAATCTTAGGACGCAAATCTGCACTAATTCCAGCACCTGAATAAGCAAGTACCGTTTCAAAAGCCTGATCTGCTGTCTGTGCATTCATTGCAATAGATGAATCGTTACCGTTCACGTCATTTACTCTTAGCGGTGATGTCACCTGATAATTTGACTGTGTAAGACCAGCACTGCCATAATCGACACCTTGCCAGTTATCTGTATTCATAGCTGTATTATAATCTGTACCGTCAGAGTTTACCATCTTGTTGCCAACAAGATAAAATCTGTAATTTTCAGGAGCAGTACCGCTACTGATGCTTATGTACCTGTGTCCTCCGTTGGTAGAAAGACCTTTTTTAAAGTAATTACCTACATAGTTTACCTGTCCGAAAGTACCGTATGCTGTCTGATAACCCCAGTTAAAGATTACATTATTTACATAATCCAGAGTATTTTTACCGCTGATTTTACCTCTGAAATTACGCGATATATTATGTGCAATCATATTATGGTGCCATGTGTTATGACCTGCACCCATCATGATACCGAAACCGTGACAACCCTTTGAATGGTATGAAATACAGTTTGACGGACCAATGATTGAATACTGTACAGTCTGCTGCATACTCGAATATAGTCCGAACTGCTCGTCATTAGCCCAACCGATAGAGCAGTGATCTATCATGGAGTTAGAACCTTTTGAACCTCCCCATGCGTCACATTCACTTGAACCGTTTTCACCGGGACGCGAGCTTACAAAACGGATGATGATATTATCTCCTCCCATACCGATTTTTCCGCCTCTGAGAGTTATACCTCCGCCTCCGGGAGCTGTTTGTCCTGCTATTGTATTATTTCCCTTTACTACGACATCAGATTTAAGGTTAATCGTTCCTCCCACATCGAATACAATAATTCTACCCGTATGTGAAACCGCATCACGAAAAGAACCAGCTCCGCTATCGTTAAGATTTGTTACATGATAGACAGTACCGCCTCTGCCACCGGTAGCATATTTACCAGCACCCTCCGCACCCGGAAAAGCAACAATCGGGCTTGCTGCCGATGCTGTCATTGTAAATTGGGACGCAACACTTCCTAACATTGTTAGTGACAGCAATGCCGCCACAATTTTTCTTTTCATTATAATCATCCTCCCTTTAAAATTTAACCATTTAACTATATCATTAAACTGATTATATCATTCTTAAACAATTTTTCTATTGATTTTATGCAACAATTTTAAATTTTTTTGTGTCGGTGTAAGTCCGTCGTTATAGCTGTGCGGTCTTATGTGATTCTACTATTTGTGATTTTTTCTAAAGCAATTCCTTTTTTTCTTTCTGCGAGTGATTTAGTATAGCTTCAATTCGGTATTCATATTTTTCTGCTTGTAATATTCAGCATTTTGATTTTTAAGATAGCTATAGTATGTATTCGGACATATCCTAAAGTGCCACAATATACCACAATATATATTTAAATAATTATACCACACCCCACACATCATATCAATTCACAATACCGACAAAATATAACAAAAAACCGTAAAAAAACAGCACCCAAGCCATAGCCTGAGTGCCGTCTATGCAGTGTATATTAATCATACCACTCTGAACATCTTCTGCGTTACTGCCTTTCTGCCGGAGGTTTTATCAAGCTCCTTCCTTGCGTTCTCCAAGTCCTCCACACGCTTAAGTTCATCTGTTGCATCCTCAAGTCCGAGATGCGTATAGGTGTTGAGTGTAACTCCTATTTCGGAATGTCCCA
>ERZ773269.447-NODE-447-length-49188-cov-7.163454_pt1 | contig 49188 bp, 50 predicted proteins | sample MGYA00511958_ERZ773269 | MGnify/ENA primary metagenome ERZ773269 (study PRJEB29015, sample SAMEA2737761) | human gut metagenome | biome: human gut; feature: human-associated habitat; material: faeces | place: China | collected 2012 ... | reverse complement strand
TTAAGACACCGCCTTTTCACGGCGGTAACACGGGTTCGAATCCCGTACGGACTATAAGCACCAGCTAGAGAAAGCTGGTTTTTTTGTGTCCTTTTTGATAAAATAGAGGGGTTGAATGATCTAAGCCAGACATTTTATATCGCTTTAAAATAAAGAATAACAAGAATCTAACCTGGTTTAAAACGCGTTTTTTGAGATGCCGTCATAGGCTACTTGATAATTCGTTGACTCATGGTTTGATTTGAATAAGAATTAATAAGGAAGTTAAATGACATATTATAACGTTGGAAAGATTGTAAATACACAGGGATTGCAGGGTGAACTTCGTGTTTTGTCTGTAACAGATTTTGCGGACGAACGTTTTAAGAAGAAGAGTGTACTAGCTCTTTTTGATGACAAAGATAATCACATCATGGATGTTGAGATTGCGAGTCACCGTAAGCATAAGAACTTTGATATCGTTAAGTTCAAAGGGCTTTACCATATCAATGATGTAGAAAAGTATAAAGGCTGCAGTCTCAAAATTGCTGAGGAAAATCTAACAGACCTTGATGACGGTGAATTTTACTACCATGAAATCATTGGCCTTGATGTTTACGAAGGCGATAGTTTGATTGGTCAGGTCAAAGAGATTCTCCAACCGGGTGCTAATGATGTTTGGGTAGTGAAACGTAAAGGTAAAAAGGACCTGCTCTTGCCATATATTCCACCAGTGGTTCTTGGTGTTGACGTCGAAGCTGGTCGTATTGAGGTTGAGCTCATGGAAGGATTAGACGATGAAGATTGATATCTTGACCCTATTTCCAGATATGTTTGCTCCCTTAGAGCATTCCATTGTTGGTAAGGCAAAGGATAAGGGGCTTCTAGAAATCAACTATCACAATTTCCGTGAAAATGCGGAAAAGGCACGTCATGTAGATGATGAACCCTATGGTGGTGGGCAAGGCATGTTGCTACGTGCCCAGCCAATTTTTGATACCTTTGATAAATTAAATGTGACTAAGCCTCGTGTTATTCTCTTGGATCCTGCAGGTCGTACCTTTGATCAGGCCTATGCAGAGGAATTGGCGCAAGAAGAGGAATTGGTCTTTATCTGTGGTCACTATGAGGGCTATGATGAGCGCATCAAAACCTTAGTGACTGATGAAATATCACTAGGAGACTTTGTCTTAACTGGGGGAGAGTTGGCTGCAATGACTATTGTAGATGCGACTGTCCGCCTGATTCCTGAGGTCTTAGGTAAGGAAGCTAGTCATAAGGATGATAGTTTCTCATCAGGGCTTTTGGAATTTCCACAGTACACTCGCCCAGCTGAGTTTCGTGGCATGAAGGTGCCAGATGTACTCTTGTCAGGTCACCATGTTAATATTCGACGTTGGCGTATGGAACAGAGTTTGCGAAAGACTTGGGAGCGTCGACCTGACCTCTTGGAAAACTACGCCTTTACAGACGAAGAACGTCAAATTTTAGAAGAGATAAAAATAGAAGGAAAATAAAATGTCAGAAGAAAAGATATATGATATTACTATTATCGGTGGTGGACCAGTAGGCCTTTGGGCTGCCTTCTATGCCGGCCTACGTGGCATGACTGTGAATATTATCGAGAGTTTGTCTGAGCTTGGTGGTCAGCCTGCCATTCTCTACCCTGAGAAGAAAATCTATGATATCCCAGCCTTTCCTCAAACGACAGGTGCCGAATTGACAGAAAATCTGTTGACCCAGCTTAAGCGTTTTGAAGATCGTGTCAGTATTCGCTTAAAAGAGGAGGTTCAAACCTTTGAAAAAACAGATGGTATCTTCACGATTGCTACTAGCAAGGGTCAACACTTGTCCAAGGCTATCGTCATTGCTTGTGGGAATGGTGCCTTCGCCCCTCGCCTTTTGGGAGTGGACAATGAAGAAGATTATGCGGACAATAACTTGTTCTACAATGTGCATAGCCTGGACCAATTTGCTGGCAAGAAGGTTGTGATTGCTGGTGGCGGTGACTCAGCCGTTGACTGGGCTAATCACTTGGATGTGATTGCTGAGAGCGTGACTTTGATTCACCGCCGTGATGCCTTTCGTGCCCATGAGCATAGTGTAGAGCTTCTTCATCAATCATCAGTTAATGTGATGACGCCTTATGTCCCTCTTGAAATCAAGGGTGAAAATGGTCTTGCCCAAAGTTTGACCGTTCAAAAAGTGAAATCAGATGAGGTTGTGGAATTGCCACTTGATGCCCTTATTGTTAGCTTTGGCTTCTTAACCAATAATAAAAACCTTCGTAACTGGAATGTTGACTTCAAACGCTCTAGTGTTACGGTTAATGCTCAGTTTGAAACTTCACAAGAAGGTGTTTATGCTATTGGTGATGCGGCAGAATATGACGGTAAGATTGATTTGATTGCTGTGGGAATGGGTGAAGCTCCTATCGCTATCAACCAAGCTATCCAATATATTGATCCAGACGGTAAGAATCGTCCGGTTCACTCAACATCATTAATTGAAGAATAATTTCAAAAGAAGGAAAGTCTCAAAAAAAGACTTTGTCTTCAATCTAAGGAGAGACCAGTAAGTTATTAGTTTTGTTAGAATAGAAAAAAATCCGAGATTGAGGAGAACAGAAAAAATCTGTTCTCCTTTTTTGTTTGTTTAAAAACTATTTTGGAGGTTTTCCTATGGACGGTCTTGTATTTGATCTTGATACCTTTGAGGTATATGAAGATGTGCCTGAAGAAGTCAGCCAGGAAAAAGCAGAAGTGCTTCCCCTGGACAACTTTAGACCACAATCGACACAGACAAGTTCTTCTCAGCTGGAAACAGCTGAAGGACAAATGAGTATTTTTGATTTTATCCCCTTTGAAAATTCCTCGTGAAGACGCTAGAAAGGAGCAGCTAAGGGATGGACAGTAAGAGCTTATACCAACAATTACTAGACTATGAGCCGTTAGGTTTTATTGACCCTTTTAATGACTTAGGCACTTATGATGCGTTACAAAAAAGCTTTAAAGAGCCTATCTCAGACCTGCTTAATCCTTATTCTGGGCATCCTTACAGTAAAGCTTGGCAGAAGAAGATTGCGACAATGCGTGAGCTCTATATCGCCTACCAGATGAGTCTTGGCGATACGAAAAAAACATATAAACGAGGTGAAGAGGACAAAGCGGCTTTAGACCGTACGGTATCCACTTACTTACGTCTTGGCTGGCGTTTTGGTGAGATTATCAAGCGCCTGGACTATTCTGAAGGTCACTTGAGAAATCGCTGGTCTCGTAACGAACTCATGCAGCTCAATCAACCCGAATTCTTTCTAAAAAGTGACCTGACAGATGGTTACTTCACCCCTATTCATCATTTTGTAGAGGATAAAGGATAGTGAACGATACTTATGAAGCGTATGCCTTGATTGTCAAGGATGGCTTACGACGATTTAAATTTAAGAATAGTCAGTCTCCAGCTGAAGCAGCACAAGAAGAGACTAAAGGCTCGATCTTTGGTTATCGCTCAAAAGAAGACATGATCCATGCTAAAGGGATTATCATGACATCGATTGAAGCCGTAAAAGAGAACAGCAGCCGCTTGACACATTGGACACCGAATGTCTATCGCTTCGGCGCTTACGTTGATGACAACCGCCAGATTACACGTGGACATGCTGAAGGGAACTTGAGACAGATCAATACTTTTGTAGTCGACTTTGATATTCATAGTGAGGCTGAAGCTATCACACAGAGTGATATTTTGACGGCATCGATTGACCTAGGCTTTATGCCAACCCTGATTTTACAGTCACAACGTGGCTATCAGGCCTATTTTATCCTGAAGTCTCCAGCCTATGTGACCGCTCAATCAAATTTCAAAGTGCTCAAAGTGGCCAAAGAGATCTCTCAAAATCTACGTCTCTATTTCAAGCAGACGCTTCCAGTCGATATGACCTGTAATCATTTTGGGATTGCTCGGCTGCCACGTAAGGATAATGTGGTCTTTTACCATGCAGATTATACTTACTCTTTTGAAGAGTGGCTTAGCTGGTCGATGAAACAGTCTGAGTTTAGCCTTCAGACCAAACGTCCTAATCTGGATGTCATCGTCGGCACCCAAGGTGCTAAGCAGATTGATGAGCCTTGGTATGACTTGCTGCTGAACAGTTCACAAATTAAAGGTGAAAAGGCTCTTATGGGACGTAATAGTGTCCTCTTTACGCTAGCTCTAGCTAATTATGCGTCAGGGATTGATCAAAGCGTGTGCGAGACAGCCCTTGAGCGCTTCAATTCAAATCTCGTGCAACCACTTGACCGTAAAGAGTTCTTAAAAACGGTCTCTAGTGCCTATTCTGGTAAGTATGAGGCGGCTAGTCGAGACTATGTCATGCTCCTTTGTGAAGAATGGGTGAGTAGCTCACTGACTAAGAAAGACCTCTTTATCCGTCAAGGATGGACCAAGTTTCGTAAGAAACGCAAAGATCGTAAAAATAGCCATCTTCATGAGTGGAAGAGCGATGTGATGGCTTATTTAGAGAACCTTCAGCTCTCAGATACCCCAATGATCCAAACAACGAAAAAAGCACTTAGAGAAGTACTCAGTATCCCTGAGCGTAGTCTTGATAAAGTGCTCAAAGTTCTAAAAGCAGAAGGAAAAATTCTTCTCACTGTTAAAGCTGGCCGTGGAGGAGGTATCAAATTGGCATCGATTAAAGCGATCTTCCTCTCCCTTATCCAGCTGAAAAAAGACACACAGGAGGCTTATATGGCACGATTTGCAGATGTTCTTGAACAACCTGTCAAGACACTTCAAACGGCTCTCAAACGGGCGCAAAATACCTTTAACAAGGGGATTCAACTGACGCTCTTTGAACAGGATATTGGCTAAAAAATAAAACCCGCAAACTGCCATTACATTATATCTAGGATTACGTAGCTAGATAAATAGTATGGTAATACCAAATTTAAGAGAAGAGAAAAAGGAGAAACACATGGCTTATATTGTCTTTAGTTTCGAGGAAGGGGACTTCCTAAGAGATAAAAATGGAAACGTGATGACCTTTGAAAATGATGGCTTAGCCTTACAGCACATCAGAGAACATTACCTGATTAAACGTAAAGTAGCCGTGACGAAAAAATTTACTGAGTTTGAACAATGTTACCTAGCACCATTTCGTTTGCATAAGGTAGTGGCTTAAGTGATGGGAAAGGAGAGAATATATGACTTGGCGTATTATCAGAGGGTACTACCTCACAGCCTTAGGACAAGAGTCTGAACGCTATTATTTCAAGACAACAAATCAGAACATCCAAACAGGTGATGTTGGCGTGACCTTTTATCAAAACAGTCAGATGATCACTGCTATTCCAGCCTTGATACGAGTAGATAAAATCATTGAAACAGAACAAGAAGATGATCACTTTCTGACGGAGGAAAAGGAGAACCATCTGCCTTTATTACCCTTGGTGAGAACCTATGATCATTTCAAACCAGATGCCCAGATAGAGCTAGAAACAGCCTATCAGACGTTGAGAAAAGAGATGCAAAGCCTATCAAAGGTGGAGTATGTCCAAAGCAGTATCTTTGATTTTTTGGAGGAGAATAACACATGAAAAAAGGGCTAGAACTATTATCACTCTTTGTAATGACACTCTTGTGTCTTTGTGGTTTATCAGTCATGATTTATGGGGGGTATCAGTTGTATCAAGAGGTGACACCTCAGTATAGCCAGGAACTCACAGAAGGCTCATATAGGGACGCTGTGGTGTCTCAGAACGTCAACTTAGTTTTTTATCGCAAGAATTGTCCCTACTGTCAGGCAGGGAAATCTGCAGTGATAGAGGCAGCGAAGAACGTTCAACATACGACCTTTTATATCAACGTGGAAACTAAGGACGGTCAGGAGCTGGTCAAGCGTTACGACGTTTTTAAGGCAGCTACAATGGTTGTCATCCGTGAAGGCAAGGCTAAGTCTTATCGGTACGCTAAAAAGACCAAAGACGGTCGTTATGTGGCTGATTTGAAACAAATTGAGGAGGCGCTGAATGATTAGTCTCATCTTACATGGCTGTTTTGTTTGCTTATTGCTATTTGCTGTGTTTTATCCGCTTTTTTGGATCACTATCATCACAAAGGCAGGTGTTAGAAAACGCAGTCTCTATGCTTCAACGGCACTGACCATGCTCTTATGGTTTTACTATCCAAATAGACAAGTTGAAGTGAGAAGATGGAGGAAAAAATAAGATGTTTGAAGGTATCAAAGACTGGTTTAGTGAAAATGTTGTCCGTCGTAAAGTCTTCTTTTTTGGTGGACTCTTAGCGATTTGGTTGCTACTGTTAGGTGGGGCTTACTTCTCACCACAACGTCAAGTCTACACCAATGAGCAGCTAACAACGAAGCAATCATTTGTCAATGGTACAGGTGACATAGAGATCACGTCTCAAGTGTATTCACCTTCAACGGGGATCATTGTCTTGCAGCTGGAGACGACGGATGCAACGTCAAGCCTTGGCCGTGGGATTGACTCAAAGCGCCTCAACTGGCAAATCTATTCGCCTAACCCATCGGAGAATACAACCATGGAAGTGGTGCCCGTGACGGATAAAAAGTTGTCTGTCATCATCCGTAACGTCCCTGAAAATTTTGGTGTTTTCGCTATCGACGTGACCAATAAAACAGTCAGCTCAAATCTGGTTGATGTGGATATTGCATCGTCATCTAGTGAAGAGAAAAAGAACCTTCTAACGAGCTCATCTGAAGGTGATGACACCGTACAATTTTATATTGCCACACAAAATAAAAAGCTCAAAACCAAGGAGATCAAGAGTGTCACTCGTGAAGAGTTTGCCTTATCAGAACTGGCCAATGAGAAAGCTTTCCAAGAAGGTCAAGTGAAGAAATTAAACGATGCTATTAAGCAATTAAAAGCATCTATTGCAGATGATGAGTCATCTAAAGCCAGTCTTCAAGAAGAGGCTAAATACTTGGCTGGTGATGATCTGGAAGATAATCAAACCAATATCACAAACCTGGATAATTCCATCAAAGGGAAGAACGAACAGATTGATACGGCCAATGATAATCTGGAGAAAGTTGATGAGCGAATAAAGGCCCTGGAGAAAAAAGAAGCCGCCATCAAAGACGGTAGTTTTGAGTTTTCAAGCCCTGTGCAGACGGTCAAACTTAACTAGAAGGAGAAGTAAAAATGACGAACAAATCAGAAAAAGTGAATACACAAGATTGGGTATTTAACTGTATTAAAAAGCTACTCTATACAGCCGTTACAACCGTCCTATTTGTGGAAGCTATCATCTCACTGTTTATCAGAGAAAACCAAGTGGATCTCTTTTCACTAGGCGATAAAAATAAATAACAGTAAGGAGAAAAAATCATGTTAGAAGAACTCAAGAAATTTCCGTATAAAAACAAAAACTTTCGTCACCTTGCTTTAGAAGTGATCGCTTTGAAAGTGGTGCGCTTGCTGCTAAAATGGTCTGCCTATGGTTTCCTCTTTATCTTTATTGGCTTACTGTTTCAAGCGTATCCATCAGTGACATCAGCTAATATTGAGGCCGTAAATTCAGTTGTACTTTTCATATTATTGTTTTATTGTTTTGGGCATATGGTTTTCGCTTTTTTTAGCAGTCATATGACACATTTTATTGTACAGACTATTTACCAAATTCTTTGTTACGTTCTCTTTTTTTGGGCATCTATTGATAAAAAACTCTATCAAAATCTCAACGATGTTATCATCCCACTAACTCTATTTTTCATGGTTTTGTACCTCATCGTGAAGAAAGGCTATCCTGTTTTAGAAAAGCGTTATCTCTTTAAAAGAGTCATTGATCGTCAGTATCTTATTCTTGGAAAAGATACCAACCCTACCGCTTACGAAAATCATTTTTACAAGGATATGTTAATTGGTCATGTCGATTTACGAATGCGTTTAATCAATGAACGGATAATAAAAAAACCTTATCAAGACTTTGTGCAACTCTCTTTTGTCAATGAAACGATTAACTCAGCGATTATTTCTTATGCTGGCGGAAAAGAGAAAATATTCACGGAAGGTTATCACGACTATTTGATGATTTTTCAGATTTACCCTTTCACAAAGCAAGTTGATTTTGCCATTACCTTTGCACGGATTAGGCTAGTCCCAACCGATAGAATGGTTACGGGTAGTTTAATAGAAAAAGACTAAGAAGATTAAAAGATTTCTCTCAAGAGAAGTCTTTTTTTATGCTCAAAAAAGTTTTTGTCATGTTTGAGCACGATTTTCAATTATCCTTTATGATAGAACTATACCCAATAAAAAGGAGGCCACTATGGCAAGAAAAAATATTTCAAAAATCGATAAAGATTTAGAAGAAGCGCTCGCAAAAGTTGAGCAGCTAAAAGCAGAACGTAAGGAAAGTGAAGACAACTTTTACAAAGAAATTGGTCGCTTGGTCGTCCAAAAAGAAAAGCTATTTGATAAAAATATCACCTTTGAAACGCTCATCGAAAATCTCAAAAGTGATATTCAAAATCGTAAAGATGACCTCAAAAAAGCAAAAGAAAATGAAGCCCAAAAACAAGAAAGTCATCACCCAAATAACGAGAACTTTTCCAGCTGAAAAAGCTTGTAGACTCTAGTCTACAAAGTAGTCGATAGTTGTCTACTAGCAAGTAGATAGAAGTTTACAAGTGTCTACAAGAGGGAAAATCTTAGTAGACATGTGTAAACAAGGGCTAAATAACACATACAGTTGTCTACAAAGTTAGTAGACATGTGTAAACAAGGGCTAAATAACACACACAATTGTCTACAAAGTTAGTATACATGTGTAGGCGAAGCCGAGAAAGTTGTTATCACGGGAAACCCCGACACTGTCGGGTTCCCACGGCACGTGGGGACAGTTTCCCTTATGCTCTTTTTTGACTGTTTGAGCTGTGTCTACCTTAGGAGACATCAGTGTGATAAAAAGTCAAAAAATCCACAACAATCGAAAACTGTTTTTTCGCTCTTGTTGTGAGATTGAGGTTTTCTTTTTTGCTTCTTTTGACTTTTCCCTCGTGAAAAGAAAAAAGAAGGCGCCCTTTTTGGAAGTAGAGGAGAAGAAAAAATGGCGAATTCTAGAAATAATCAGACGTTAATTCGTGGTCTTTCTGATCAAGAAATTGAGTATCTAAAAGTACAAGCCAAGCGCCAAAAATTTCCATCGTTTAATGCGTTTTTGGTGGCTATGTGTCGTGAAAAAATTGAACAAGGACAATTCAATCATGCGCAATATTTATATGCCGAGGCACTGGAAAATATGAAAGAAGCATCCAAGCATACCCTAGCCATGGTCAAAAAGCAAGGCCAACAATTGGACGAGTTTGAAAAGAAAATGGCTGAGTATTCTGGACACATTTCACGCTGGCTAGAATATGAAGGGATGGTGGAAGATGATGACGAAGACGAAGGAATTTAAAATCCGAAATATTCCTGACGAAGTTTATACCCAACTCAAAATGATTGCAGACAAATATCAGTATGCCTCCTTTAATCAATTTATGATTGATCAAATGCAGGCTATTGTCATCAATGATGGTCTGAGTCTCTATCATAATAAATTTGTGGATAGTCTCATTGAAATTAAACAACTTCAAAAAGAAATTTTAGACCAGCAGCTGAAAAACGAAATTCAGACAGTGGCCATGGATGCCAAGTTGGACTTGGTTCGTGAGTTGACTTTGGGCTGGCTTCAGTTTATGGATGACGTTGATGCCTTATCGGCCGAGCGAGCAGCTGGAGGCGACGAATGAAGCGAGGAAAGTTTGCCTTTGTTGCGGTTTTATTTATCGCTATTATTCTCATTCAGCCTTCAAACCGTGAAGCGCTTATCTCACTTTTTTCACAACGTGATATTGGCACACAACTTGGCTGGGTTCAAAGTCCTGAAGAACAAAAAAGTCAAACTAGCACCCAACATGATGAGCAAAATGTTGACCTCAAAAAGAAAAATTTTGAAGGGCAACAGGTCATCACGGTTAATGACAAAGCACAATTTACACCTGATGAGTTGAGTCTTAATCGAGGGACTTGGCAACACTATTCTGACTTAGATTTTCTAAACCGAGTCGGAGTGGCAGAGGCTATGCTGGGACAAGAGTTGATGCCAACTGAAAAACGAGGAGACATCTCATCAGTCAAACCGACCGGCTGGAAAAATAAAAGAATTGTCTTCAATGGTCAAGCAGATTATCTCTATAATCGCTCACATTTAATTGGTTATCAACTGACAGGTCAAAATGCCAACGTGAAAAATTTGTTTACAGGCACACGTGCCCTTAATGCGAACTTTGAAGATGAAAAAAATTCGATGGTCTACTATGAAAATGTGGTGGCCAACTACATCAAAGAGACAGGGTATCATGTCCGTTACCGAGTGACACCGATTTTTAAAAATGTCGAGTTAGTTTGTCGAGGTGTCCGTATGGAAGCCCAAAGTATTGAAGATGATGCCATCTCTTATGACGTTTATATTTTTAACGTCCAACCCGACTATACCATCAATTATTTAACAGGAAGCTCACAGAAAAACTAGGAAAAGGAAAATGAAATATGACATCTAAAAGCAACCGAACAGCTCTTTATATGGACGACGAGACAAATAACATGCTAACAGATACGATTGCCTATCTGGTCAAGGAAGGACAAATTACGGAAGATAGAAATATCAGTCAAGCCCTAACGTACACCATTAAAATTTTTCACCAGTTGTTTGTCAAAAATGATACTGATGAGGATTATGCAGAACGTCTCGCACAGTTGAACGGTAAAAATACCACCTTGATAGAAGATATTCAAAAAGAAAATCGTCAAGTGAAGCGTCAACTAGATCAACTGCTTTATCTGTCGCTTGCTAACTTCCATGTCAGTGAAAATCCAGATTGGGATGTGCAAGAATTGGAGTCTGTGTCATCGGATTATAGCGTTGAACAAAAGCAACTACTCGAACGTGTGGAGCAACTCATCAAAGAAGATGTCGCACGTGGTCAGACCATGAAGTATTCTCACAAACCATAAAAAGGAGCTAGCGTATGAGCACACCAAGCGTCACTTTTATGCTGCAATACACGGGCGCAAATAGTGGCTTTTTGGATTACACAAACCGAGCAGAGGCGGTAGATATTGATAATGAGTTATCCGTTTCAACCAGTGAACAGCTGATTGATGATGTGGGGATTGATCAGCTGAAAAAAATTCAAGCAGAAGTCCCTGAACAGTCCCTCAATTTTCCTGAGTACATTGATTATATGAACCGCTCTTATGCGACTGAAAAACAAACATCGAATAAGACAGCGGTCTTTAATCAACATAAGAACCATTTGAGCCAAGAAGAAGTCAGGCAGCTGAAAAATCAATTGGAGACCGCCTATCAAAATGGGTCCCTCTTGTGGCAAGGGGTGCTCTCCTTTGATAATAGTTTTCTGGCCAAACATGGCCTCTATGATATGGAAACAGGTCAGGTGGATCAGGCAGCTATTAAAAATGTCTTACGGACAGCTATGCCCCATCTCATTCAACGTGAAGGGCTATCCAGTGATGCTTTTTGGTGGGGCAATATTCATCTTAATACGGATAACATCCATATTCATTTTGGCTTATCAGAAGTAGAATCCGCCCGTGAGAAAATTTTCTATGCGCCTCGTGGACGAATGGAACTGAGAGGAAATTTCTCTCAAAAATCTATTCAAGGACTTAAGAGTGAAATCTTTCACGGTCTTCTTAATGATCAGACACGGTCTCGCTTGCTGCGCCAAGAACAGGTCTTAGCCAACCTAAAAACGGATCTTTTAAGGAATGTTTTGCAGGGGCATCAAGTGGCCACAGCAGCTGAAAAAAATTTTTTGGAACAGGCCTATAATCATCTGCCCCAAAATAAAAACTGGCGCTTCAAATCCAATGCCAAGGATTTTGCGACCAGTAAATTCTTTCTTAACCGTTATTTGGATAGCTACTTTGAAAATGAGGGCAAGGAAGTCTATGATAACTTTATCAAAGAAACACGTACTTTCTTAGAAGAATACCGTACAGCTTATTCTAGTGATGATCATAGAAGCTATGAGAGGGTGCGCTACGTCGATGGCAAGCCTATCAAGCAGACCATCTCTACAGCTGGCTATGACATGGAAAAACTCCTCAAACGTCGTGAAAATGACTTACGAGAACGGTTAGGGAATGCTATCTTAAAGCAGTTTAAAGAGGGTGTGCCAAGAGTGGGGATTGCTGAAGGTTCTCAAGAAATGGTGTCAAACCTCAATCACTTTAGCCAGAGCAATCAAGAACGCTTACGGAAACAGCTCCCATCTGTCCAGTTAGTCAGAGAAGCCACAGATTGGGAAAAACGGGGCTTTACTGTCCCAGAGGGTGTTAAGCCCCTGACAATTTTACGGCCAGAATATGGGTCTTATGATAAGCATGGGACGGGTATCGGACCTGTAACAGGCTTTAAAACCGTCGAGGTCTATGATGTTTCTCAAGTCAAAGAAGATATTGTCAATAAGCAATTAAGCCTCAAGGACCTCTCTCTCTTGTCGCAGGACGACTTAAAGGGGCTCATCGATAGCGCTAAGAAAAAAGAGGACCCTTCAGACAAAGAGCGTAAGGAGCTAGGAAGCTACCGTTACGCTTTACGTCTCAAGGGCATTGAGCAAGAACAGACAAAGCTTATGATTCTATCTCGTCTGGCTGATCAGATGACACCTCTCCCCCAGGATAAGCCTTATGTGGATCTTAAAAAGGCAGAGTTTGGCCAGCGTCTGCGCCTTACTCAACTACAGCTAACGCCTAATTATCGTCTTTCTCCAGCTGAAAAAAATGAAAAATGGAATCTCACACAGCGCTATCAAGAGGCAAGACAAGTCCCCATCACCGCAGCTAGCCGAGAAAACATCCAACCCGCCCTTGAGCGTCTTAATCGTGAAATAGTGATCACACAGGGTGTCCGTGATGGCTCGCTCTTATCTGTCCTAACAGGAACACAAATCACGAAAGCAGACTATCTCAAGGACTTAACCACACAAAAATCTATCTTTGAGGTCAAACATACCATCTATCAGAATAATCAGCAGCTGGAAAAACTGACAGATGATGACCAAATCAAGGCCTTAAAAATCGAGAATAGCCAACATTTTAAAATCTTGAAAGGACTCTATGGTGAACTGGCTCCACGTGAGCAGTTACTCAAGACTAGCCCGCTGGAAAAACAAGTGGCTAGCACCATTCAACATGAACAGACAGCTAGACAAGCAAACCTCCAGGGCAATCAAGGAAAGATGCAAGCAACAACAAGTTTCATGAGTGGCTTATCCGCTGTCCTTTCTTCAGCTGGACGGGCCAACACACAAGCTCTTAAGGCTAGACAGCGTCAGAAACGTCGAGAAGAGGAAGAAGAACGCTCCCAAACACTTTAGTGACTCACTAAAGTGTTTTTTCGCTTCAAACATGACAAAAATGCGCAGCCCATCTGTTTCACTAACTTGCGGACAAGTTAGTGAGTGGTGCAAAAGTTATATAACTGTATCAGAATCGTTTTGTTGATTATTATTTATCTGGTTCACTTGAGTTTCAATCAAGGATACTAAAATTCTTGATTGAATCAAAAAAGGCTAGGTTAACCCTAGTCTTTTAACGTTCCCAAATTTCACCATTATCAGCATAGCCGACGTAGTCCACACCGTCAACAGGCTTCATGCCACGTCCTTCCATGAGTAAAAAGCCGTCTTTATCTCGCCAAAAGTCGAGCATATCAGCGACTTCTTCCCAAGGTTGTTCTTTCAATTCGTCTGCATATACATCTTGAATAAGTTCTTTGATTTCTCTTTCTGTATCAGTCATGAGTGCGTCCCTTCTTTCTGCAATTAATTCCTCTAGCTCGTTCAAGTCCGAACCCGTAGCGTGGTTACGGATGAAGCTACGAGCGGAAGACCGCTTCGTTAAGTAATTGCGGTGTTCTCTATTCTGTTCGTTCCATTTTTTAGTTGCTTTTGTTTGTGCGTCCATTTTCATGGTTCTTACTTCCTTTCCTTATCTTTATATATATTATAGTATATATACTATACATTGTCAACACTTTTTTATAAAGAAATTCAGTTTTTTTGCAAAATAAAAAAACACCACTCGTGATGCCTTCGCGTTCCCATTTTGTAAGGTATTGACATAGTGGCTAATACTCTTCACCTAGAACAAGTCACCAAGCAAGCTAACCTCCAGGGTAATCGAGGGAAAATGTAGGCTACGACAAGTTTTATGAGTGGGCTCTCTACCGTTCTTTCCTCAGCTGGACGAGCCAATACACAAGCGCTTAAGGCGAGACAACGTCAGAAACGTCGAGAAGAGGAAGAAGAACGCTCCCAAACACTTTAGTGAGTCACTAAAGTGTTTTTTCGCTTCAAAAATGTCATGTTTGAGCACGATTGTCAATTATCCCTTATGGTAGAAGTAACGAAATAAAGGAGGAAATGATGGATATTGTTGATTTATACCTAAAACATGAAAGCTTTAAAACCGCCGTCAGGCTTAGTGGCTTACCTGTCCACGTGGCTCATGTCAAACTCTTACAATCTGGGGCTTTGAAGATACAAGATAAGATCCAGTATGGCTCAAAAGCAGCTGCGCTCGGTGGAGAAGCAGAGGAACTCTTTCACAAATTGGTTCCCGATGCTGTCGATGCCAACAAGTATTTTCAAAAGAATAACCCTATTTACGACTTCATGTTTGGTAATTTGACCATCGATGTCAAATACAGTTCGCTCTTTAAGCGTAAAACGGGTCATTCGATGAACTGGCAAATCAATACGAGAGGCGATCAAGACTTTATTGTGGCCTTCCTAGAAAGAGAACAAGGCGCAGAGTTGGATAGTCCCTATGTGATTTTGTTGCCGATGGCCTTTATAAATGTCAAAAAGGACTTGCATATTTCAAGATCTGGCGCTTGGTTTAATGATTTTCAAGTAGAACCAGAAGAACTCAGAAGTGTCCTTAAAGACTATTCAGACCTTAGAGAAGCGGGGCACTACTAAAGCAAAGGAGAAAAACACATGACACTTTATTTTCCAGACGTGACGATGGATAATTTTGATCCAGATGGGGATTGGCTCATTCAGGCTATGAACGATGACTTACATACGGTCTCTTATCTTGGTCAAGGTATCAATCAAGGCTTACGACTTGTGACAAGTTATCAAATGGATCCAGACTATTATGACAGTCTCTCAGTTGGTGAGCTGGTTAAGCTCCCTAGAGAACTGCTGATGGGTTCTAATGATGATCCGTCCATCGATGAGATATTTTAAGGAGGTTAGACATGGCAAGTTATACCAGAGAAGAACGAGAAGCACGGAAAAACTACGCTAAAGAGCGCTCTATTGTGGAAGTGGCTGAAAGCCTTGGCATGGAGCTGGTCAAATCAGGAGCAGAGTATCGCTGGAAAGAACATGACTCAATGGTCATCACCCCACGAACGAACCTATGGCATTGGTTTTCCCAAGACAAGGGTGGTGATACGATTGAGTTAGTCAGAACGATCAATAATATCAGCTTTAATCAGGCTATTGATTATCTTAACGATGGTGATTATAGTGAGGGGACACTCCAGCATAACGATGCCCCACAAGCCTTTAAAAACTATCTAGCACCGTATGAACAGCCCTTTGTCGAAGGGAGAAGCTATCTTAAAGAGGTTCGTGGTCTGTCTGATGAAACGATTGACTTTTTCCTTGATCAAAACGTCATCACACAGGCAAATGCCAAGATAGGTGATACGATTGAACCCGTTATCGTCTTTAAAACCATTGACCATAAGGGGAAAATGATTGGAGGCAACCTTCAAGGGATTGTCGAAAACAGAGAACGCTATGATAAACACGGCTATCTCAAAGGCATCATGCGAAACTCTAACGGTAATAATGGGTTATCGGTTGATATTGGCAGTCCAGAACGTCTTGTCTTTGCGGAAAGTCCGATTGACCTCATGAGCTATTATGAACTCCATAGAGATCAGCTGGAAAACGTTCGTTTAGTCTCAATGGATGGCCTCAAAGATGGGATTATCGGCACGAACCTGGCACGTTTAGAGTCAGAAATGCGCAATGTCTATATGCGTGACGAGGACTGGGATAGAGACTTGCTTAAAAAGTCCGTGGATGATGGGTATTTTAACGATGGGAAACATGCGGATGTTATCACCCTTGCCGTTGATAATGATCAAGGTGGCCGTAACTTTATCCAAAGCCTAGAAGCTAAAGGCATCGTTGTAAAAGCAGAGCTCCCAGCTGAAAAAGATGGCTTTGAGAAGCAAGATTGGAACGATGCTTTGAAGGAACAAAAAGCAGCACCAAAACATCCACAAGATAATAGCCGTCTGGCACAAGCAGAACGAAAACTAGAACGCTTAGAAGCTATTCAGAACCATATGGCCAATACGACAATTAGCCCAGCTGCTCAAAGTCTGATTGATGAGGGCAACGTTACACAGTGGGCGAAACGACCTAATATTTACTTTGTCAAGGGCTTGCGTAAAGTGGCTCTTGAACTCAATAGCGATGGGGTCTTTGAACAGTCCTCAAACCCTCGCTATCTGGCTAAGAATGATGAAGATATTGCGAGAGTGCAAGACCTCTTGGCCAAGCAAAATAATCTACTAGGAGAGGCTTCTCCAGCTGAAGAGGAGACACGCCTTGCGGATATTAAGCGGCGAATGGCTGCGGCAGACCAAGGAGAGTCTGGAGAAACCTTGTCTCCTGAAGATGAAGGGTGGCTGGTTGATAACTGGGATAAACTCACTTTTACCGTTGAGCCCATCAAGTCTGTGGTCTATGATGTCAAAGAATTGCCTCAAGAGCAGGCTAATGTGATTGAGCCTGAAGAACCCCTAGAGGAGCCAATGACCTATCAAGCCTTCACAGAAGCGCTAGAGCAGTCCAAACAGTCCCTGACAGATAAGTTACAAGCAGGAGAGCTTCATGTCCAGCTGGATGATGCGACTTATTTCTATCAGTTAGTTAGAAAAACAGGCTGGAGTCATCCCATGCAGCAGCTATCGGACAAAGGGATTGAGGCTTTAAAACCTTATCGAGAGTTGTTTGAGTCTATCACAGCTGACACCATCGATGCCTATAAGACCAAAGGGTCACCAGAACAAGATCGTTTGTATGAAGTTCTAAAAGAAGTCAGAAAAAAGGCTAATTTTCCGTCTATTTCAACGGAGTTTACCGCTGAGATGGCTATTTCAGCTTATGCAGTCAATGGTGATATGGCAAGCCTGTCACCTGATACCTGGGCACAGCGCACGACGGACCCTGTGGGGACGCTAGCGACTAACATTTCAGATGTCCTAGAATATCCCTTTAACGAGGTGTCAAACGATGCTTATCGTAACGCCCTTTATCTTAGAAAGGGGCTCTATGACCTCTTAAATGATCAAGAGGGGAACTATACCATCACCCCAGAAACCTATCAATCTCTTATGGATAGGGGAGCTAACATCACGCTTAGAGATGATGAACAAGAAGAAAGTCAAGAAGTTGCTCAAAACAAAGTGACTTCTCCAGAAATTACACAAGAGCCAGCTTTACAAGTGCTCTTTGACTTTTCAGAAAGTCGTGAGATTGCTGCTCTTTATAAAAATGGTCAAGTAATCCCTTATCAAGAATTTGTCGAAAATCTGTATCGTGAAAATGACTTACCTGTTTTTGGTGGTGGCTATGATAAGACGTTCTTTTCTCTGATTGATGAACAAGGTCAAGAGTTGACTAGATTTAGATATGATGTAGGCAGTGAGACTGCTACCATATCAGAGCAAGTATCTAGCGTTTTAACACAAGACTATCTAAGGCTTGCAGAAGAAGCAGATAGTAGGGTGACTGGACGAGTAGGAGACACAGAAAAAGCCCCTGATCAGAACCAGGAGCCAGTAGGCGAAGAACAGTCTATGAGTATGGATAATGCAGAGCAAGAAAAAAAGACTCCTGAAATTACTCAAGAGCCTAGCAATGCGGGCGAATTTCATCGCACTTCCGATTATTTAGGAGAAGAATCTCCAAGGACAGCATCGCAGCCTGTTGTGGATGAACCACAACCTGATTTTCCTGTCACTGCTCAACTATATTTTACAACGGATAGGGCCCGTGTGTCAAATATAAAACCAGGCTATAGGGTGGCTAGAGCTAAGGATATGAAAGACTTGAACTTATTTGCGCCAACCTTGCAAAGTACAGCTCAATGGTATTTGCAAGAACTAGCAGACAGTAAAATTCACTATGTCTTTAAAGATGCTGATGGTCAATTTGATAAGCTAGAGGTAAATTTCCAAGAAAAGAATTTTGCACATCTAGCTGGGATATCACCAGTTAATAGGACGATGAAAGAAACTCTATATGACTTTGCTGAAGGTAGGGGAGACTATCCTAACATCCAGGTCTCTAAGGCTCTACGCAGTAAAATGAAGGTTTTACCTTTGTTACCTGATATTGTTGATGCTAACTCATTTGTTTTCAATGATTTAACTAACATTGAAAAGCTAGATAATCTTGATTTATCAAAGGCAATAGCGCCTGAAGATAATGATTTACTCGTATTATTTAAAGATACCGCACAAGATGGCCTAGTGCCGTCTTCTCTAATGCGAGTACAGGGTGAGTTTAGTCAGTCACTACAAGAGGTTGAACGTCAAACTGTTTTGGGAGTATATAGAGAACGTGATGGTAAGCTTGAACAATTATCAATCAACGAGGAACTTTCACAAAATGATGCTCAAAAGATGATTGATGTTGTAAGAAATAGTTTATCTGTAGAAAAGCAAAAGGAAATCACCCCTGAAGCTTTCGCAGGCGTTTTAGATGCTGCCTATAACGTTGGTCGTGTACCGCTTGACCAAGTGCCTGAAGAGTACAGGGCAGCCTGGGAACGCTTCTATGAGCTATCAGATGAGGTCGATGGTAGCCTAGATCGTGTAGTGGCTAAAGCTGATGAAATAGGTCTTCTCAAGAAAGACACAGACTTTTATAAAGACTGGTCTAGTGATAAAACTTATCTCAACAACTACCATGTCCGTCTCCAGCTGGCTGAAGATCATGAAAAGGGCGCACAGTTGCCATTCCAGGAAGGGCAGATAATTGACTATCGTGAGTTTGTGACCGCTCTTTACCAGGAGAACCAAGCCCTTTACGACAAGATACAAGACAGCGCTAAGGTTGCGCTTGAAACAGGTGAAGGCTATATCCCCTATACGAAAACTAAGTTTGATGTTTATGCTCCAGGCGGTCGCTTGATTAAAGATAATGTCCGCTATGATGTGGGGGATGAAACACAGCCTGTCACTCGACTTATGGGTCTTGGGGCTCGTGTGCTGGATGGTTGGGAAGACTTGGATCGGATTGATCAGGAAGTCCTTTTCCAGCTGGAAAAACAAAGCCCACAAGAAGAGCTAGCGCAAGGTAAAAGCAATAGCGCTCCTCAAACAGAAGAGCCTTACACATCTGAAAAAATGGCAGTCAAACAAGGGATTTCTGATCGGGTACGAGAAATTATTGCGGAAGGAAGCGCTAGAAAGACCCCTGAGGCATCCAAAGAAGATCAGAGGGTAAATCATTCAGTGACCGTTGAAACTCGCTTAGAAGAGCCTCAGGAGCTTGATACGAGGCAAGAAAATGCGCCTCAGACCTTTCCAGTGGAACAAGAGCTTGATGGCTTTTCTTATCAAACAGCAAAGGCAGAAGAATTGAGCGCTCAAGCTATCAAAGCGATTAGGAGCTATGCGGCTAACCCTGAAGACCTCAAAGAATATCTGGACTTTATGTCCCATTTTACGAAGTATTCGCCACGTAATACAGCCCTAATTCACGAACAATGGCGAGGAGCCAATGCGGTAGCCACCTATAAGCAATGGGAGGTTTTAGGGAAACGTATGGGGATAGGACCTGATGATGTTTTAGGAGGGACTAATGTCGAGTACACCAATGATCGTACAGGAAAGACTAGAACCATCAAAAATGAAGGCTTGTCCGTTCGTACGGGCCAAAAAGGTCACATCAAACTCTTTAAACCAATGATGGATGAGATGATTCCAGTCCTTGATGAGACAGGCCATCAGCTCAAAAATGATAAGGGTTATCCCAAGTATAAGCCTAAAAAGAAGGCGACGGCTGCTGAAGAAGAGGCCATCAAACAGGGGCGTCTTGAAGTCAAGTCTTTCCCTAAGCGTGACCTCAAGACAGGGAAGGCCCTCTATAAGACCTTTACGGTTTTTGAACTATCCCAAACCAACCTAAAGCCTGAAAAGCATCCTAAGATCATGCCTAACCGGCATTATGACTTTGATACAGATAAGGTGAAAACACAAGAAGTCCTCCTAGGACTCAAAGACTATGCGGATTGTCTTGGGGTATCGATTGAGAAAGTGGATATGATGAGTAACGTTAAGGGTCAGTTTAACAAGGAAGATCAATCTATTCAGCTGAACGATCAAAACACCAAAGGGGAGATGGTGGGAACGCTGATCCATGAGCTAGCTCATGCGACCCTACACAATCCTAAGTTTAAAGACTGTTACAAGGAAGAGGTACCAAAGGAAGTTAAAGAGCTTGAGGCCGAGATGACAAGCTATGTGACGGCTAAGCATTTTGGCTTGGATACGTCTGAGAAAGCCATCCCCTATATGGCTAATTGGACAGATAAGCTGTCTAAGTTGTCTGATGATGAGCTTGATCAGTCTATGAAACGAGTGCATGAGACAACTAAGAAGATGCTCAAGGCGGTTGAAAAACATACCAAGCCTTTGGCGCAGCGTCTCTCGCCTGAACAAGGGTTATCGCAGCATCAAAATCTTAATCCACTACCACCAAAAATGTAAATGAAAATGGCTCCGTTTGTGAGCCATTTTTTGTGTGTAATTTGTGTGTAAAAAAGTTTTTGTCATGTTTGGGCACGATTTTTGATTATCCCTTAGACTAAAAATATCACCAAAGAAAGGAGAAAAAGAAATCCATGAAACGCTTTATCTTAGCAGAAAAAGATAAGCAAGCTGAGGCCTATGCCAAGGCTTTAGGAAGTTACCAGGAGCGAAAAGGCGTCTATCATCTGACATCATCTTATCTCCCTGGTGAACTCCATATCTATGCCCCTGAAGGCCATCTCTTTGAGTACATGGAACCTGAAGATAACTGGGATTTAGCGCAGCTTCCCTTGGTGGATGTGCCTTTTCAGATGACTCTAGCCAAAGGCAAAAAGAAGCGTTTTGAGACCATCTACAAGGAAGTCCAGTGGGCAGATGAAGTCATTATCGCCACAGACGCTGACCGTGAGGGTGAGCGTATTGCTTATTCTATTTTGTCTCGTATTCCAGGAGGAAAAGATAAGATTACAAGCCGTCTCTGGGGCCAGTCTCTTTCAGCTGAAGGGATTCAAGCCAACTTTCAAGCACTTAGAGATCCCAGAGAAACCTATAACTATTACTTGGAAGCTGAAGCACGTGCCCAAAGTGACTGGTTAGTGGGGATGAACTTATCACCCCTAGTCACTTTAACACTCCAGAAACAGCAGCGTCTGGCACGGGGAAAAGGCACCAGTTTATCTGTGGGACGTGTCCAGACAGCGCTTGTCCGTGTCGTGGTAGAAAATGACACCAGGATTAAAAACTTTCAACCGCAGAGCTATTGGCGCCTCTTCTTTGAAGATAAGGGTTACCAATTGGGCTTTGTGGGAACTGAAACCTTTGACAGTAGTGAAGAGGCTTTGATGACCGCTAGGCAGCTGGGAAATAGACTGGAGGTAGTGGAGATTGCGGATGCCGATCACCAAAAATTGGCCCCTCAACTCTTTAAAACATCGAGTCTGCAATGGTATTGTGCCAGTCAACTCAAGATTGACACGAAAACCAGTGAGGAGATCCTTGAGTCACTTTATCTTAAAGGTTTTATCTCCTATCCTAGAACAGGCTCAGCCTATATCACAGAAGGGGAGTTTAGCTATCTTAAATACTTAGTATCTGACTACCAAGGCTTAGTGAGTCGAGTTTTTGAAGTGGAAAATGATCAACCTAGAGACCTCTATGTCGATGCAGAACAGCTTGATAGTGAGGGGCACTACGCCATTATTCCAACGGAAAATCTTCCCAACCTCTTCCAGTTGGACAGACAAGAACGATTGATTTATGAAGCCATTGTCAAGCGTACTCTCTTGATGTTTGGAGGGGATTACCTCTATCAAACACAAACGGTAACCCTAGCTAGTCAAGATTCTGCCTTTAATGTCAAAGGCAGACGGAACCTTTCGCTTGGATGGACAGAACTTGCTGATAGACCACCAAGAAAAGACGTGTTCTTGCCACCCTTCGCGGTGGGGCAAGTTCTTGAAGGGCAGTTCGGAGTCAAGGAACAATTTACCAAGCCTCCTAAGCGTCTCACAGAAGCCCAGCTCTTTGGTCAAGTCTTTGATTATTACGGTTTAGGGACACCAGCGACTAGGACTGATATTTTCCAAAAAATCCTTAAACGTGGCTATGTCAAACAGGATAAAAAGACAGGTCAACTCTTTCCTGAACGTAAGGCTTATCTCTTGATTGACTTCATGTATGATAATGAGTTCTCAAATCCTGAGACGACGGGCGACTGGGAAGACTTTCTTAAGCAGATTGGTCAAGGTCAGCTCAACCCTCGTGACTTTGTGGAGGCCATTAAAGATAAGGTCAAGACGCAAGTAGAAACAGTCAAAGAGGAGGGACACTTTTGAGTACACAAGAAAGTCAAACACCATTACTTGATACCTATACAGAAAACCTCTCTGAGAAGGTAGCTAAAAAGCCTGATGATTTTCAGGTCTTTGGCCGAGATGCCGAGACGCAACACGTTGTCACATCACTTCTCAGGCGAACCAAAAATAATCCGATTTTAGTGGGTGAAGCAGGTGTGGGGAAAACAGCTATTGTTGAAAACTTAGCGCTCATGATTGACCGTAACCAGGTGCCAGATCGCCTTAAAGGTTTGACTGTCCGCTCTCTCGAGCTCTCAAGTCTCATGGGAGACGATGGTGGGGACTTTGTCGCTAAATTAAAAGGCATTATCGATGAATTGAAAGCCACCTACGGTGAGAATATGCTCTTTATCGATGAGTTCCACACTATTGTAGGAGCAGGCGGTAGCGGTGACAGTGCTCTTGATGCTGGAAATGTCGTCAAGCCTGCCCTTGCCCGTGGGGAAATCCAACTAATTGGGGCGACCACTTTGGATGAGTTTCATGAGTTTGTTGAGACTGATAGGGCGCTTGAGCGACGGATGCAGCCTGTGATGGTGAATGAGCCAACGGTTGCTGAAGGGATCACCATTATTGAGTCCGCTAAAAAGGTTTATGAGTCTTATCATGGCGTCACCATTCTGACTGAAGCTGTTGAGCAAGCTGTTTCTTTATCTGTTCGCTATATTACCGATCGTTTCCTCCCAGATAAGGCTTTTGATTTACTGGATGAAGCGGCAACGATTGCTAGTTATCAAGGTGACAAAGTCGTTGATGGGGTAGCTGTCGCAAAAGTCCTACGGGATAAAACAGGGATTCCCCTCACTACCATCCTAAAGGGTGAGAATGAACGTATCTTCCAGCTGGAAGACCATATCAGAAGTCGTGTGAAAGGCCAAGAAGAGGCGATTAAAGCGGTTGTGGATGCCGTTAAAATCGCTCAGGCAGGCTTACAGGATGAGTCAAAACCCCAAGCGAGTTTTCTCTTCTTAGGAGCGTCAGGCTGTGGTAAGACAGAACTAGCCAAGGCACTGGCAGAAGGGCTCTTTGATGATGAAAATGCCATGATCCGTCTTGATATGTCCGAGTACCAACAAAAGGGGGATGCCGTCCGTTTGATAGGTGATAAGGCAGCCAAACAAAAAGGATTGCTCACTGAAGCTGTTAAACGTAAGCCCTATTCTGTCCTTCTGGTCGATGAGATTGAAAAGGGGCATCGTGATGTCCATGACCTTCTCCTCCAGGTGCTAGATGATGGTCGGTTAACGGACAGTACAGGCCGCACCATCTCTTTTAAAAATGTCATTGTCATTATGACGACTAACATTGGCTCACACAAGGTCATTGAAACCGTTGAGATGAAAGGGGATATCAGCCAGCTTTCGCTGCGTGATAGACGAAAATTTGATAAGTCGATGGAGATTGAACTTAAAACTGAGTTTCGTCCTGAGTTTCTCAATCGGATTGGCTATAAGATTGTCTTTGACCTCCTCAAGCGGTCAGTGATTGAAGAAATTGTTGAAAAAAATCTCTTACTGCTTGAGAAAAAGTTAGCTAACCAAGGCATCAGCTTAGCGGTTGAGTCCCCAGTGCTTGATTATCTGGCGGACTTTGGGACAGAACCTGAAAATGGGGCTCGGCCTCTAGCTCGTTTGATGGAAAGGAGCCTGAAAGCGCCTATCTCGGATGAGCTCTTGCACTTATCTGAAGCAGAAAAGCCAGGGACTCAGATCCATGTTTCGGTGACGGGTGAGGCAGCAGATGGCTACCACCGTGATGATGGTCGAGTGTTACAATTCACCCTTTTAAGACGGTCATTATTTAGCTAAAAAATGGCTTTGAAAAATTTTAAAAAAGTTTTTGTCATGTTTGAGCGCGATTTTTGATTATCCCTTACACTAGAATTATCAAACATTAAAGGAGGACTAAATGTCACATTTGAAAAACCGATTGTCCCTTGTGAAGGCACAAAGCACCACCTTCTTGTCTACCTTAGCGCTCTTTCTCATGAGTGGTGAGACAGCTTTTGCGGACAATCCCTTTACCAAGACGCAAAACGCAGCACAAGAGTTGACCAGTAATTTACAAGGGATTTCCTTAGCTCTCTTTACGGTGGCAGCTATTGTTGTTGCTATTGTCTATGGGGTAGGAAGCGAAAAACTAAAATCTAAGATGAAAGAGCACGCTGTAGCGATTGCCGTTGCAGTTATTGGGGTTGCGGCTGCTCCAGCAGCCCTTGCTTGGCTCTATCAATTTGCACAGTAGGAGTGAGACTTTATGGCATTTTTTAACAAGACTAAAGATGTCGCTATCTCGGATAACTGCTTTTTAGGGATCACTTGGGAACCAAAACAAAGCCCTAAAGACTTGCCTGCTCTTCTACAGCTTATCGAGGGGATTGATCAAGAGATTTTGGTGGAACAACCTACCATGTTAGCTGATACGCTACCTTATCTGACCTTTATCCAGGCTGAAGTGCTCTTTAGCCAGATAAGAGACACCTTTGGGGCTTTTCAGCTGGAAAAGCTGGCGGTCTGCCGTAAAGAAAATGGTGAGGTTGTGAGTCAAGGAGAAGTCTTTGCCAGCCCCTTTATGATTGATAGCGGCTATCAAAATTTGCTTGACCCCCTCATGCAGTCTATCTTGACAGATGAGGCTTTTAGTTCGTATAGCTATGCGGAAAAAAGGGATTATTTCACAGATGACATTTTCCCTGTCTATCAAGCAAGCCTTGGTATTGCGACCTCAAGCCTTCCTGTCTTTCCTGAACAAGGAGAGACGCAAAGAGAAACAACACCTCAAACGGCTCCTCAAGAGCCACAAGCGACCGCTCCAGCTCATCCAGCTCTTGCCTATGCACCACCGCCAAGTAAGTGGCAAAAAGTAGCGCCGTTCATGGCTGGTGGTATTGCTGTGCTTGCTTTGGGACTTGGGGTATTGACATTATCTCTTCAGAACAAGACAGCTCAGATCAACTATCTTCATGAAGAAGTGACACGGCTGGAAGATTTGCAAGCAAATCAGCCAAAGATTGATGTCTTTGTCCGCTACTTTTTACCAAGTCTTTATTCGGGCAATAAAGACAACCTCAAGGCTTTTGTGAATGCAGGGAATGCCAAATACACCAAGGCAGAGACAGGAACCTTGCAGTCTGTGATTCAGGAGTCCATCACCAAGGATAACAATCTTTACCATGCGACTTATGTTTTAGTCGTTAAAGGGGATGGTGAGGCGCAAAGTAAGCGGATCGAGATGACCCTAAAAGCCGATAAAAAGGCTCAGTATGGTTATCTTCTTACAGAAGAGCCAGTGATTTCAAACAGTAAATAACAATATAGAAAATAGGAGAAACGAAAATGACTAAAAAAATGATTTTATCAAGCCTCTTGGCTTCAACGATGCTACTTGGTGCTGCGACTGCTTCAGCGGATGAAGTGACAGCGATTGATAGCTCAACACCTATTACGGAAGTAACGACTAATCCAGCCACAACACCATCTACCACAGTGACTGAGCCAAGTACGCCAACAGAGCCTTCAGTTACTCCAGTTGATCCAACAACACCAGATACATCATCAACTACAGATAAACCGCAAGGTAAAGACAATGCTGGGAGCTTAGATGGCGTACCAACTGATAAACCAGTAACACCAGATACATCATCGACTATAGACAAACCACAAGGTAAGGATAACGCTGAAAGCCTTGACGGTGTCCCAGCTGAAAAGCCAAAAACAACAGACGAGGCAAACGAACAAGGGAAGTCTCAAATTGGAACTACTTCAACTTCAACAGGTCAAACTGTGCAAGACGTGACCGCTCAAAATCCAGTACGTACCAATACAGGCGCTCAAATTGTTTCAACACGTGATGGTCAAGTGATCTTATCAGATGGAACAGTAACAAGTCCTGAAGCGATCGGCGCTAAGACTAATGCCGACAAGACTATTACGGTCACTAAAGAAGATGGCTCAACTGTGACGCTTCCTCACACAGGGGACAAAAATACAGTAGCTCTTGGTATTTTAGGAGCTATGACTGCAGTAGGTGGTCTAACTTTGGCGTTTAAAAATAAAAAGAAAGCATAATCAATCAATAGAAAGGGTATTTAAAGAATGACGTTAAAAGAACAAGGTAAAGGGTATTTTAGAAAATCTAAAGCGTATGGACTTGTCTGCGGTATTGCACTGGCAGGAGCACTCGTCTTTTCAGCTAGAAATATTTCGGCGGATGAGGTGACAACACCAACAGATAGCCAACCAAGCACGGAACAGGCTAACGTGCAGCCTGCGTCAAGCAAAGCTAATAATAGCTATGCAGACCAAGCAAACACATCAACAGCTGCTCAAGAAGTAGCGGTTGATAACTCATCTGTCAAAACAGCGGTAGATGACGCCAAGCAAGCAGGGGTAGAAGTCGCTCAAGATGCTAAACAAGATAAAGGCACACCAACCAATACGGCAGGCCTCAATCAAGCCAAGGCTGAGATTGCACAAGACCAAGCTCAACAGGTAGACGCTATCAAACAAGCACAAGCGACACAGAAAGCTAATAACACAGCTTACAACGACGCTCAAACGGCTATCAAAGCCAACAATGATTACGTGTCTCAACAAGTCCAAGACCACGGCTCTGAAACGACCGTTACTGTGTCTAACAATAACTCAACAGCTACGGATGGCACAGCGCAAGCCAACCAACAAGCGACAAAAATCGCTCAAGAACAGTTGTCTGAAAACAAACGCAATACAGACAGCTATGTGGCAGCCTTCAAGCGCTACCAAGATACGGTAGCTCGTGCTAATGAGGTCAATCAAGCCCTAGATGGGGCTATCACTGACCTTAAAAACAAATCTGTGAACGTGACGGTCAAAGACCAAGTCGTCAATACAGTTGAAGAAGTTGAAGCCCTCAACGCTCGTAACCAAGCAGCCATTCAAGCTGCTAACGATAAGGTCGAGGTTAATCGTGCTGTCTTACGTGCTTATGAAGAATTACAAAACACAAGCAACCAAGTCAACCAAGACGCAGATAGTAAAGGCAAGGAGTTGTCAGGTATCGGTGCAACTGTTAATTACAGTACGCAGACTGTAAAAACAACTCAAGAAGCCCAAGTTATCGCCCAGCAAAACCAAGCAGCATATAGTCAAGCAAAAGACAAACAGGCACAGTGGCAGGCTCAGTATCAAGACTTACAAAGTAAGACAGGCACTGAAGGCTATACCAAAGAAGTTGTCCTCCAAGCTCTTGATTTTGATCGTCCTAATCCACAAGCCCGTGTTAATTCTAGTGCTGCTGGGGCACAAGTTACCTCAACGGCCTATATTGGGACAACAAGTGGGACATCAGGATATGCTCGTATCTTGGATTCAACAGGTGTCTTGAAATACTCCGACGTTGGGGCTGGTTGGTCTACTTCGCTTGATTACCATGACTTACAGGGTATTACCGCTACCACAGCTGACGGACAAGTGCGTAACATCACTCGTATTCACCGTGAGTTTCGAATTATCCAAAACGGGGCGACGGGTCTTGTTAATGTCTATGTTTTGAACGACCCGACAGAAGGATTTGTAGTTTCTCGTAATAACGGACTTGATGATAATAAAGACTACATGAACTTTTCTGTAACTGATACGTACTACTACAATGTCAACGGACAAGAAGTTGCGTTTACAGCGTCAGAAAAAGCACCTATCGCCATCACTTACTCATCACTTAATAATAACCCTATCGGACGTGAGGGAGCTAAAGCTGTGAACGGTCGTATGGTAGAAATCAATGGTTCTACGGTCACTGTGCATGACGATGGCTACGCTTATGCTTCCAACTATAACCGTCCTCAAGATGTAGGTGCTGATTGGGATACATCAAGCTCACCTAGTCAATATAAGGGAGCTACTATTGGATACTTCACATCAGGGTCTGCTTTTAATACAGAGTTTATCCAGTGGGACGGGCCCGAAGATTCGAGAGGACAGACCTATTGGTTTGCGACCAACACCCGTGTCGTTTCACCTGTGTCACAGCCTGGTATTTCCGCTAATTTGACTAAAACAAATGTTGACCCTGTTACAGTTGACCCTGTATCGGCTGAGCTGGTTAAAGCTACTAATCCTGAAAAGCCAACCTTGAGCTTAACAACGGTATCTGAAACACAAAATCAGATTATCAAAGCAAGCTATCATGATTATAAGTTGCAGTACAAACCGACTGTACTCAAAACACAAACTAATAGTGACGGGGCAAATACAAATAGCTTGACAGTTGCCAAGGGTGACTTGCAAGAACACAAGCTGTCTTATGAAAATGTCCTAGCCAACATTAAAGTAGGTGATACAGTGACAATCACCGATCCGCTTGATGGTGGCGTTGGGTCTGATAGCGGACGTGCGCTTGAAGAAGCTAAAGCCAAAGGCTGGACGACAGCTAACTTTGATGAAGCCTCAAACACTTACACGTTTAGCTATGTCTATCAAGGGAAGTTTATTGAAGCACCTGTCCTTTATGTGAAACCTGAGTATGACAAAGGTCTCTATAAGAACACCTACAACGTCAAGGCAGGTGATTATAGCGTCTACTCAAACACAGTAACCTATAAGACCCCTGATAAACCAACACCAACCAAAACTGTCACTGACAACTCAGGTGCTGGCATTGACGGGGCTACTATCTTTGATAAGCATGTCAACTACGGCTTAACTACTGATTACAGCCCATACAGCAATCTCACAGCGTCTAAAGAGGCGATTGCTAAAGGATTTGGTATTTTGGATGACGTGCAAGATGGTGCGTTTACGGTTGATGTTGACAATATTACTATCAAAGTCAAAGATAGACAAAATAAGGACGTGAAAGCACTCTTTGATATGTACCATGTTTTGTCTGACAAAGGACGTACAGAAGCCGTTTCAAACTTCCTCAAACAAGCAGGACTTGAGCCAAAAGGTGAGTTTTACTTGTGGGTTGCTAAAGACCCAGTGAAGTTCTATTCGGACTATGTGTCGAAGAATAGAAACATCACAATCAATCTCCCAGCGACACTTAATGTGGCAGACGGTGAAAAGGTTGAAAATGATTTTCAACAAGTGGACTTCGGCAATCCTTACGTCTCAAACTTGGTTGTGAACGATATTCCAACTGTGCAACCTGAAAAGCACGCCTTGGACGCCAAAGATGAAACTAAAGTCCTTGATGGTCAAGAAGTGAAAATTGGTGACTATATCCATTATCTTCTTGATGGGGTGACCGTTGGTAAACACCATGAGACTTTATGGCAATATGATGGTCTTGATAAACTCGATACCGCTCATGATCGTTATACAGGCAACTGGAAAGGTGTCATCACAGGGACAGAGTATACCGCTAAAGAAGACATGACCTTGCCATATGATGTGACCACTAAAGACGGTCAAGTGATTAAAGCAGGCGATAAAATTGCCAAAGGGACAGAGTATCAATTTGTCTTTAACTTCGACCAAGGCACTAACAGTGACTTTATCAATAAGATTGTTAAAGTCACTTGGGACGCTGAAAAAGGTGAGTGGGCTTACACCATTAATAAAGAGTTTCTTAACTCACTAGGTGTTGAAGGGACATTTGACGCTGACTTTTATATCGAAGTTGAGCGTATTGCAGCTGGAGAAGTTGAAAATACCTTTATCAACACGGTCAATGGTAAAGAAATGGTCGCAAAAGTGACCACTCACACACCTGAAAATCCAACCCCTGAGACACCAACGCAAACACCACAACAACCACAACTCCCACATACAGGTGAAATGGCTTCTGTGGGACTTGCAGGTCTTGGTGCAATGTTGCTAGGTCTTGGCGGTGTACTTGGTTCAGTACGTCGTAAGAAAACAGAAGACATAGACTAAAGTCTCATCTTGCCTAATCAAGTTAAATTTGATAAGACGTAAGACTTGATTAGGCAAAACAAAAACTTGGTATTGAACTACTGGGTTTGCCATATCAGGATTCGCTCCCTGGTATGGCTTTGGGAAGGAACATTTGAAAATGTAAAAAATAGACATTCCTTCCCTGTTAAATTTACTCACTTGATTGATATGTTAAAGACAATTAGAGCGGTTGCTAGATATATCAGTTAGTAAGTTAGTAACAAGTGCAGTCGGTGCTTAACAGGGTTCGAGCCCTTGGCTTGTTGTAGGCTGAAAAAGCCACTTATATCACATAAAGGAGAAAAAATGGATATTAAACAAGGAGGGCAAAAATACTATTCTGTCTTAATTCAAATTAGGTACTTTAGGAAATCAAAGGCTTACGGTCTTGTCTGCGGTATTGCACTGGCAGGAGCACTCGCCTTCTCAGCTGGAAATGTTTCGGCGGATGAGGTAACAGCCACAGACGGCTCAAATGGCTTAGCCGTCGTGACAGACCATACGCAAGATAATACACAAACAACTCATACAGCACAAGTAAGTAATGACATGCAGCCAGTGTCAAGTGAGGCTAATAAGACATACACTGAACATGAGAATACGTCATCAGCTGTTCAAAACGTAGACCAAGATAAACAAGTAAGTAATGACATGCAGCCAGTATCAAGTGAGGCTAATGAGACATATACTGACAATGAGCATACGTCAACAGCTGTTCAAAACATAGACCAAGATAAACATCTAAGTGGTGTGGTTCACGAAGTAGAATCGGATGATGCCTTCACGATTGACCATGCTATTAAAGTAACGGACAAGCAACAAGATGGGCTAACCATTAGAACTATTACTTGGGACGGCAATGGTCCTTATCACCTAGAAAAGGCTGTCAACCAAATTAAAGATGGTCAATTCCCGATTTGGACTAAGGAGGCTATTTCAGAAGAGGCAACCAAACGCCAAATTTCTGTCATCGTTACAAGTGGTTTCTGGCAGCTGGAGAATGCGGATAATGCTTGGAGTCAAAAAGAGATTAATGCGGGTAAAACAGGTATCTTGTACTCAGATGGCAACGGTCATGTGGGAGCAACTACTCTAAACAACACTAGCATTAACCAGGTGTTTGAGCTGCAAGGTGAAAACGGTTGGAATACTGGGGCATTTGGTGCCTTCGTTACTAATGGGAAACTTGAACCATCCTTCGGTAAAGATAGTCGGTGGCAGGGTGACCCTAATGAGAAAAATGGACGAACACTTTTTATTGAGTATAACGATGGGAAACAAGAAATTGTTATCATCAATGGTCATACGTCACATAAGACAGGTTATTCTCACAATGACATTGTTGATTATGTACAGCAAATTGGACTAGATAAGATCAAATTAGCATTCCTCCTAGATGGTGGTGGGTCAACACGTGGGTACACTAAATCAGATGATGGCAAGCAGAGTATTGTTGGTTCCTTTGTTGATGATCGTCGAGCAGCTACTTACCTTTACCTCACTAAAGAGTCTCCTAAAGAGGAAACTTTGAACGAGACCAATAAAGATAAAGTTACTAAAAACGAAAGCCAATCAATTACCTACCAACAATGGAAAAATGCAGTTGATAACAATATTGAAACTATTCCAGGAACAGTCTATAAAAACACTAATACAGATGAAGTGGTAGAAAGTTCTCAGAATATCCCATACAACACTCGCTACGTATCAGACGAAACTGTAGAAGCGGGTGTGCACAAGATCATTACTCAAGGTGAAAATGGGACCAAAAATATCATCACCACCTACAAACGTCACAATGGCGTGCATACTGGAAAATATACCACAAGTGAAGCCATCTCTAAACAGCCAGTAGATAAAGTTGTTTCAGTTGGTACCAAGGCTGTTGTATCGTCAACCATTATCCCTATTGTTGAAAAAGTTCGTGAAAATGCCAAAGTTCCAAGAGGTCAACGAACAACTCTACAAGAGGGTAAAGAAGGTAACGTAACGACAACCACATCTTATAAACTTTTGCCAGATGGCAATCTATCCTCAAGTATCACCGAAGCACGTGAGGAAATGGAACCACATATTATTGAAGTAGGGACTGGTGAAAATGTCGTATTACCTATTGTTACAAATTATGTTGGTGATGATAGTCTTGCAAAGGGGGCTATTCAAGTCATTCAAAGTGGTGAAGCACATGTAGAGGACGTGACTGGCAGAGTGTTGACAGAAGGAGCACCACGTATCATTCATATTGGAACTCGTCCGCAAGTTAGTGAAACAGATGGACTGCGCATGACAACAACCTATAGTGTAAATCCAGCTACTGGAGAGTTGTCAGAAACAAGCACAGCAATCCCTCTAGTAGCTCCTAGTAAAGATGAATTACCAGATGGATATGTGGTAGTTGATAATCCGACTGAGCAAAAAAATCAGATTGATAGGGATGGTTTATCAAATGTTCTGGACAAATCTAGCAGTAGTTCAAATGCCACAGAGAATAAATTATCAGTTGATATGACAAAAAAGGCGATATCATCACCTTCAACACAACGCATAAAAGAAGTAGGGATCCTTCCACACACTGGTGAAAAAGCAACATCAGCTATTGCTACAGCAGGTGCAGTTATTCTAACTACTGCACTAGGTATGCTTGGTTTTGCTAAGCGTAAAGAAAACAATTTTTAAATACCCAGGATATTCCTAGACCTAACGAAATCGTTCTTCAAGCTCATCCCTCTTAAACTTGCTGATAGAGCAGTAGTTAAGAGAGAAGAATAGGAGCTATAATGAACAAAAGTAAGTATGAGAAAATGTATCGTGATACGTTGTTGGTGAAAGAAAACCTTAAAGATATTATTGACGGAAAAACACTGTTAAAGAAGTAGCCATGATTAGGATAAGTATATCTATCTGAAGTTGTTTAAAAAGAAAGAGAGGAGACAGACTGATATGCCTATTACAGAAAGAAAAGTATTCTTACAAACTTTAAAAAATGCGAGAAGCAGAGTTATCCTATTGGATCGACTAAAATCATCTATACTTAACAATACAGCAGTCGATCTAGAAACAGTACCATTTGCAGGAACTAATTCTACTAATTTGGATGAAGCGATTCAATGTTACATCAATTACGGAGAATTGCCAATAAGTGGCAAGCTAAATGATTTCTGGAAAGCATATGAACAAGCCTTAGCAGATGAGGAGAAAAAACATGGAAACAGGAATTTGTAGACGATGTGGATGTAATTGGATTACGCCATGTCTTGATGATGATTGTGGTGCTTTATCAGAAACATACCTAGAAACACCGATTGAAGATATAGAGCTATCTGTTAGAACGTATAATTGTTTGAAGAGAGCAGGCAAGAATACTTTAGGAGATATATCTTCTATGACTATTGATGAACTAAAAAACATAAAGGGAATAAATGAAAGCTCTATAATTGATGTGGTGTCTATATAGACAAGGATAGCAAATTAGTTAGGACAATAAGGTTAGGCAAAACAGGGAGGACAAAATGGCAAGAATCTGGGTTATTTCAAATTAAGCGACAAACAGAAGTAAAATAGTTATTTTGATAGGAAATTACAATACAGTAAAATAAAAGGAGTTTATCTTATGCAAACATTTATCGCTAACGGTCGGGTAGCTGCCATCGCAGATGATGCCCTAGGACGTACGAACAAGGGGACGACAACCTTTAAATTTAATTTTGTCTGTGATTCTTCCCAGCAGGGTGACGATGGCCGTCCACTCCCAACCTTTTTCCCTATCCAGCTATACGGATCTCAAGCTGACTTTATGTCTAGGAGTCTCTCTATCGGTTCACCGATCCTTGTTAAGGGGGAGATTATCCAACGTCCCTATACCGATAAAAACGGGCAACGTCGCACCTATACCTATATCGCCCCAAGTCCTTATGATGGCATCACTTTCTTAGAGGATAAGGCTGCTAGTGATCGCAGACGTCAGTCTCAAAGCACTCCTCAAATGGCAAACACTGGCGCTGTCCCTCAAGACCCGATTGCGCAAGAAGTGACCTACGCTGAAACAACTGGTCAAGCAACAAGCCAACCTGAGACCTTTCCAGCTGGGAATTATGAGCCTTTAGATGCTGGTGATCCTTTCGCTTAAGAAGTTTTCGATAAATTTCAAAGAGTCCATTTAGGGCTCTTTTTTGCTTTTGTCATGTTTGGGCACGATTTTTGATTATCCCTTACACTAGAATTATTACTAGAAAAAGGAGGTTATTATGTTGCAGTTATCTGCTTATATGGATGATCTCTTAGCAGACTCACGAACGCTTGATTGTGCGCTGAAACAGAGTCGTAAGGATCCATCCTCTCTCTTACAACAAGACACGCATCAGGAAGCTAGAAGCTATCTGGAGCGTTATCAGGCGACAAGTACCAAAGAACAATTTGCCGTATTCGTCTATTCTAGCCTTTGTGGGCGTAAGCTCAAGCGCTTTTTGGAAGGCAGAAATGAGGTGATGGCCTATGATTGATGTCCTTAGCCAATTTCTGGCCGCCCTTGTTCGTTTTATCTTTAGTAATTGGCTTACAGGTCTCGCTCTCGTCGCTTTAATCGCCTACTTAGTCTATTCCACCAGCAAGGATAAAACAAAGGCTCTCCTGACCATTCTGAGGCAAATCAAGAGCGGTAAGCGGAAAGAGTTCCTACAGACCAAATGTACACAAGGAAAAACGTCGCTTAAAGCCCTTAAAAAGGCAGGTATCGCAAAGACCATATTAAGGGAAGTCCAGCATTTCTTCAGCTGGTTCCCTGTGGCCATTCTCCTTTTTGTCTCAAACCTAGTGATACGGCTTGGCTTGCGACTGCCGTTTTTACGTCGAGGCCGTAAGCGGTTTGACAAAGAGCTCAAGCCCATCCTATCGTTTAGAACCTACCGCAGTTGGGCTGTTATGGGCTTGCTCTTTTCTCTTCTGGCCTTTATGGTGGTCAATTATGTGGTCACTGTTTTTAGAGGACTGATTACCCTAATTTCCACGATGATTGTCACAAGGACGGCTAACGTGCCTTTCAACTGGGACATCTTTGACTTTGGCAACCTCTTCAATGCTCAGGTATATAGTATTGCCCCAATACTTTCCATCCCTCTCCTTGTGATTGGTCTCATCATTGCCTGGCGCTCTGCCTGGGTCAACTTTGAACAATACCGTGACTATAATGGTAACGAGGAAGGGGATGACCGGTTTGCGACGGAAAAAGAAGTCAAGCAGCAGTACAAAAAGGTTCCTAACAAGACCCTGACCTATCCAGGGGCAGGGGGCTTTCCTGTTATGCACAAACGCCGTCATAACCTAGAAGGAATGACACTAGGGACGAAGATGCTCTGGAGCAATCGCACACTAGGGAGCTATCTGAGCTGGTGTGAGCGCCTTTTAGACAGTCTTTCTGTCCCTTCAGGGGATTACTATATCGAGGATGACACCATCAATACCTTGGGGATCGGGATGACTCGCTCTGGTAAGGGTGAGGGGACCATTACCCCAGTTATTGACATCAATAGTCGGGCAGAAGACCAACCCTCAATGATTGTTGGAGACCCTAAAGGGGAACACTATCAGTCATCTTATAAAACCATGCGTAAGCGTGGCTATAATGTCAAGGTCTTGTCCTACCAGAATATGGATTATTCCATGTCCTATAATCCCTTAGCGCTTGCCATAGCAGCCGCTAAAAAAGGCTATTATGAAAAGACACAGATGCATGTCAATGCCACTGCAGAAAGCCTCTATCCAGCCAGCAAGAGTGGCAATAAAGGAAACTCGGAGTATTTCCGTAAGTCTTCTATCTCGCTGTTTAACGCTATTGTCATGGCGCTGATTGACCGTGCTTATGAAGCTAAGCAAAGTGGTGAAGAAGATGCCTGGGACACCATCACCATCCGTAACGATGCCAAGTATTTGACAGGCCTGGGCTCTGAAACGGTCTACGTCGATAGCGTCGGAGAAATTGTGGAAGCTCCTGAAGCAGGCCAATCCGTGACCAAAAAATCACGGCTCACCGTCTACTTTGATAACCTCAGAAAAGTCAATCAGGTGCGCTATTCTAAGTTTCGTGAGATGGCAGACATGGCTTTTCGGATCTCTGACTTTGGCGAAGGTGAGACTAAAGGCAACGTCTACTCCAGCATGATGACGGGGATCAATCTGTTTCTACAAGATAATTTGGCCAAGATGACTTCAAAAAACGATATTGACCTGGAGTCTATCGGCTTCCCACGTCGCCTCTCTATTCGTTTCCGCTCATCATCTCAGGCTAATCTAGCCAATAGCTATGCTTTCCAGCGGGCACGGCTGTCTATCACATCGACGCAACAATGGGTTGTTAAAACCATGACAAAGACCCTGGTAGACCCTCAAACAGTCCTCATCGATGAACAAGGTTATCTGACCTTTGTCATTGAGCCTAAACTCCCTAACCACTTTAAGGTCTCCATCGACTTTGACCATCCTGAAAATGCGCCTGACATCCGTAAGGAGCGCTTTAACTTTGAAGCTAAGAAAGTCTTCAAGAAGCATGGCAAGGTTATCCAGCTGGATGAGTATACCAAAGAGCCTGTACTTGATCACATCGCAGTAGACAATATCACAAGTACCAAGAAAGACCACTTACTTACAGCAGATGCTATTGAGTTTATCTATTCTGAAAAGCCAACCATCATCTACCTGGTCACACCGCCTCACAGGACAGAGTACAATAGCATGATTTCGCTCTTTCTGCATCAGCTCTTTAATGCCAACTATGATTTGGCGCTGTCCTTTGGTCGTAAGTGTGTCTTACGTATTCTACATATCCTCGATGAGTTTACCAACCTACCCGCTATTCCAAGTATGGACACGAAAATTTCCATCGGGCTTGGTCAAAATATTCTCTATTATCTCTGGATCCAAAACTTAGAGCAACTGGATGCCGTCTATGGCCGTGAGACAGCTATGACCATCCGCAATAACTGCTCACTCGAAGTCTATATCAAGTCTAAAGGGGATACTAATAAGGCCTTTAGCGAAGGCTTAGGAGACAAGACCATCACCAGCCGCAGACGCTCGGCCAATATCATTGATGAGGCTAATCCAAATGTTTCCGTTGATCATAAGAAACAATCCGTCCTCACTCAAACACAAATCAGTAAGCTCCAAGAAGGCGAAGCAGTCATCCTGCGTGGGGTGAAAAACCGTGATAGGCTGGGGCTAAAAGTCACACCAGACCCTATCTTCTTGCATGATAAGACTGCTTATCCTTATAGTTACATGTTCTTGACACAAGAGTTTGACCGTAAGATGACGCTGGCAGATATTCCAGTTGAGTCAGGACATCGAGGGCTCAACCTCCAAGACATCGAGGTAGCCCCAAAACAAGCGCTTGAGAGCCTTATCCAGTGGCGTTATGATTTAGAAGGTCGAATGGTAACTGACCCTAAACTCAAGCCACGAAAGAGTGCTAAGAGTACCGATAAAACCTACCAAACAGAGGAAGACCTCTATAAAGGCCTCGTCCAAGACGTCAGACAGGCGCCTGTACCAAGTTATGAACAACCAAGTCAAGAAAATGCTTTTGATCTCTTAGAGGCTGAACCATACAGTGACGAGGTCATCTAAGGGCACACAAAAAGTCCAGACATCAATCTGGACTTTTCTCTATGCTTCAAAGGTGATCATGGTCAATATGCTTTCAGGATAGTCGCTCTCCAAGGCTTCAATCGTGCTGGGCTTGGGAAAGTCTTCATAGTCTTCTAGTGCCAAGACTAAAGCTTCCTGCGCTTTTTGTCGTGCTTCAGCGACGTCCTTTCCCTGGGTGATGGCTTCTGGGATATCAGGGAAGGTAACCGTGAAAAAGCCATCATTTGGCGTTAAGACAGCTGGATAACGTAACATCATCTCACCTCTTTCTTATGTGATTTATAGGGATATAATAGCATAAAAACAGATAAAAACATACCAATGTAAATGCAAATATATTTATATTTGTAAAATCCTTGACAGTGATCTAGTATTAAGATACAATTAAGAAAAATAATAAAAAACATAGAGAAAGTATCATCATAGGTGAGGGTATGACACAAGCAGAAACAGCTGATAATTTTGAGCGTAAACGGCAGTATCAGCTGATGTTACGCCCGTCGATACGTGAGAAGCTCAATCGTCTGGCGAAAGCCACAGGCGCACGATCAGCCTCAGATTATTTAGACCACTTGATTGATGATATGGAGGAGTAGTAGATGAAAAAGATTTTAGGATTGTTTGTCTTAGCTTTTGCAGTCCTAGGACTTGCAGCCTGTAGCTCTAAAGACGCTAACGGCATTCCTAATGTCCTCCAAGACAAATATACAGGCTACTCCACTAATCCAGGTTCAAGTTTGGCTTTTTCTGAAGGCGGAAGCACTATTTCTTTTAACAAGAAAAATAATACAATTACAAACGAAACAGAGGATGAAAGCATCAAGTTCACGGTTATCCCTGAAGATAAATTAAACTCTTATAATAAGGGAGTGCTAAACAAGCATAAAGCAGAGCTGTATGGAAAAGATTACTTTTTGTTTACAGACAGTGAAAAGTATCAAGATGGCAGTTATGTATATGCAGCAATCCTAACAGATGGGGGTAAGACTATTCGCATCTTTGAATTTGAAAATACTGGTACAGCAGACGATTATTTATATGATTTTACTGGACAAGCAGACTAAATCCTAATATCCTATTCAGACCCGAAAGGGCCTTTTTTTCTGTCTCAAAAAGTTTTTGTCATGTTTGAGCACGATTTTTGATTATCCCTTATCCTAAAAGTAACACTAAAAAGAAAGTAGGTTACTTTATTGGTTTATCAAACATTTAGCGATCTGGTGAAGGATGTTGGTGGGGGTAATGATGCATTAGAAAGCGACATTACGGGTGATAAGGCTAAAAAGCTCATCCAATTCTTCTCGTATTGGTCAAACTACTTAGAACCTGCCTCGGTCGTCAATGCCTTTTTGGCTGGTATCGGAGGCAGCTTTATGAAGGGGCTCTATTACATCACAGCAAGTCTGGAACATGTCTTTAACAACATGTTTAAGCTCTTTGGACTTTTTGGCTACTTAGGCGATACCTCAACGATTATTGGGCAGATTTATTTTTGGCTTCAAGTATTGGGAGCTTCCCTTTTCACCCTCGTCCTGGTCTTCAGTCTGATCACAGGTGTTTTTACAAAGCCTGTGAAATATAAAGAGGCAATCATTACATTTCTCGTTGTGACCTTCTGTACGTCTTGGCTGCCTATGGGGATTACGACGTTTTCAAATGCGTTGGCTTCAGACACACAGAACGTCCAGACACTTTCAGCTGATGGCAAATCAAAAGAGACGGCTTCATTGGCCATACAGCCCATGAAAAATAATGTGGTTGATTTGAAAATCTTGATTGATAAAGATTTCAAAACAGACCTTTTCCCTCTGGATAATCAAGGCTTTATCAAGCCTGTGAAAGAAGGCTCCACAGCCGTCAATAACATCACAGATGCGGATGATCAAAAAGACTCCAACAACTATATTTCTAAGATTGATTTTGGAGCAAGTTATGGTGTCAGTAATGTTGATTTGTTAAAAGAGTGGAATAAGACTCACACATCAATTAAAGGTTTGTTGCTGCATAAGCTAAATAGTAACGGTGATGGTATAGAAACTATACATACACACAAAATTGTCAGTGGTCTCAATGCCTTTGAAACCATCTATCTCCGCTACAAGGTCAATTGGGTAGCCATGTTTGCGCAGTTCTTGATTTTGATCATTCTCTTTATTTCCATGTCTGTGAAGGTTGTGAAGTCCGTCTTTGACATCCTTATCCAAGCCATGATTTCACCGATTTTGGGCTACTCAAGCCTGCGTGTGAAGAAATATAAGGAGTTATTGCTGACGATTGGTGGGGCACTGGCTGGTATCTTCTTTGAAGTCATCATCATGCGTGTGACGCTGGAGGTCTGCCGTGATTTACCTACCTTGTCCGTATCTGCGGTCTCTAAGCTATCAGGTGGTTTCTTTGATGGCCTCAACATGTGGGAACAAGCCATTGCAGCCTCTCTGGTTTACCTCGGTGTCTTCTTAGGTGCTATGCAAGGGGTGACCATGATTGAGCGCTGGCTCGGGGTCTCAACCTCTCAAAGTGATACTGCCCAACAACTCATGGGCGCTATGATGATGGGAAATGCCTTTGCGACTGGTGCTGTTGGAGCTGGTTCTATGGCGATGAGTGCTGGACGTTTTGCAGGTAACGTGGCAACACGTACCCCTGGAAAAGTCTACCGAGGCGCTGGTAACGTAGCCAAAGGCTTATCTGCAACTGGAGGTGGCCTCAAAGGTGCCTTCAACTCGGCCAAAGATCAAGGCGTTAAAGGGGCGCTTCAAGGTGGAGCGGCTAAATTCGGTGGTCTGACAGAAGATAAGATCAACGAGAAACTAGACAAACTCAGTCAGGCGGCTCAAACAGGTCATGACTCCGTATACAGTGCCCTCCATGATCCGACAGGTCCCTTACCAGATGGAGAAAAATTTGCGGAAGCAGCCCATAGACAAGAGGCTGTCTTTGGCTCTTGTGGTCAAGGAGAAGCCCCTAATCTGGATAGTAGTAGTCCATCATCAAGTACAAGCCCTTCTCCAGCTGGAAGCAGCCGTCAGGGGGGGATTACCGATCCAAGCATTAAGGGTGGGAATAATCGCTCAGGTGCTAGCCGTAAGCCAGCCTCACGAGGTGGTATCAGTGAGAAAACACAGACACCAAAACAACCAAAAGCTGGCAGCGGTATGAGACAATCCCTTCAAAAAGCCCAACAAACCAACCTGCAGATGAATATGGCTGGTCAGAAACTCTTTGGTGGTCAAAACCACATTAAGGGCGCAGAAAGTGATGATCATGAGGACTAGGCTATGGAGTGGAAAGATAAGATTGTCGTCATCACAGGAAGTCTAAGACCTCTGACTCGGACTCAAGTGATTGCCTATCTGGAAAGCCAAGGGGCGATTGTCCAGAGCTTTGTCTCGAACCAAACACAAGTCCTCATTGCAGGGCACAAACAATTGGATCTTTTTGATCCAGATAAACGCTCACAAAAGTATCAAGCAGCACTCAACCGTCAAGCAGACGGCCAAGCGCTTGAAATTGTCTCTGAAGATGCCTTCTTTGAAGCAGTAAAAGAGACAGGCTAACTTGTAAGACTCAGCTTTTCCAGCTGGGTTTTTATTTTTAATCAATATTTTAATAGCGATAAAAATCAATATAAAAATAATGATAAAAATAACTATTTATATATTGATAAATATAGTGATATATATTATAATATAGATACAAAATATGAAAGAGGTGTCTCCATGAAATTAGTCAGTTTTGTTGCGATTAAAGGTGGTGTAGGAAAGACCACCCTTGCTCTGCTCATAGGTCAATACCTGGCACAAAAGGGTAACAAGGTGCTTTTTATCGACCTTGACCATCAATGCAACCTCACACATTTTTATGATGTCTATCAAGACTCTCAAACGGTTTCCAACATTTTTACTGGCTCAGGTGATGTCTCCATTTTATCCATTGCCCCAAAAATTGATCTGATTCCAGGATCGATGAGACTGGATGAGGCAGAACGAAAACTTGAGACCAATCCCAATCAGAATATGTTTTTGTATGACTGGTTAGATGATCACTATGAGTCAAAAAATCTCGATCAATACGACTATGTTATTATGGATTGTCGTCCAGATTTTGGTATTACCACTCGCAATGCCATTGCCGTTAGTCATACGGTCTTTAGTCCAATCATTCCGAGTGATTTTGCTTTTGAGGCCAAAGAAAACTTAGAAATACGTTTGGAACAGTATCGTAAGACAGAGATTGTCCGTCCAAGTCGTGAGTCATTGATCACTGCTAAACTCTACTTTTTACCCAACATGATTAAGCACAACACAGCAAAATCAAAAGAGCTGTTAACAGCCTTGCAAACTGATGAGGATGTTTTAAAACCAATCCCTCAAAAAGAACTGTTCAACCGTGCGACAAAAGAAAATACCCTTATGGATATGATGGCTGATGCTGCTATACGTAGTTCTAACAAAGAGTTTTTTACAAAACTTGAGGAGACGCTCGACCAAGTGGAGGCAATAGTCAAGCAGTCCTAATGTGAGTATCGCTATTTTTATAACTATATAAAACATGATAAAAATAGCGATAAAAAACAATATAAAAACACTGATAAAAAAGGAGACAGTCATGGCTTTTGAGTCACGAAAAGATAAAATGAAACAGGTGCTTCAAGAAGAACTGCCAAAAAGTTCTTCGGTAGACAAAACAAATGGGAAACGAAAAGCAGGCCGTCCAGCTGGAAGGCTGAAGAAGCCCTATCAATTTACCCTCAAACCAAAAAATAGAACAAAGTTAGATACGATTGCACAAGATGCTGGCTACAATAGTGCTTCAGCATTCTTGGATGATTGGATTGAAGGTTATGAGGAGTGAGATTAAAGAAGGAAAAATAGATATTTCAAAAAGGGGGAACTCCTTTGCTCCTAGTATTTTTTAATACAAAAACTTAAATTACTAACATAGAACGTCTTGCCCAGCAAAACCTTGCTGGGCTTTTTTTGTGCTTTCATTTTAAAAATGTCATGTTTGAGCACGATTTTTGATTATCCCTTATCCTAAAGATAAGACTAAAAAGAATGGAGACGCACTATGCACGATGGCAATTATGGTGTTCCACGGGACATTTATGCACGGGTCAAGATTATTGGCCTTATCCTAGTTGATATTGTCTTTGTTGGGCTGTCAACCTTGTTATCTTTTATCTTTGGGACGAAGTTTTTTCCAGCTGAGCAGTGGCCACAATTTTTAGGCTTTGTGGTCCTCACGGCTCTTTTGACCCTTTACCTGGTCTTACCGACCAATGGTGGGAAGAAAAACTGGCAAACTATCTATTTGTTTTTTAGACGGCGGAAACGTCGCTCTATCTCAATTGATCGCATGAAGTAAGGAAAGGAGCAAGAATACATGGCAATAGGAAAACAAAGACCCTCACAGCCCCCAAAACGAGGGCTAGGTGGTGGTAAACAACAAGCACCAGTCAAGACACCACCAAAACAAACAGCGCCTTTAGGAGGCGCTAAGAAGGCAAATAAAGCACCACTGACAGCTAGTCAGCTAGGGAAGCGTCCGCTGGGTCAATCCCAGTTTAAGGCGAGTCAGTATGATCAAGAAAGCATCGATGTCACTTCAAGCATCTTTGACTTAGACTATAAGCGGATCATGCCCGTGAGAAATGAGCCTATCGAGATGACCGATGGCAGCTTTATGCAGCTCATGTCGGTGTCTGGTAAAGATCTAGATACCCTGTCAGAAGCGGAAGTGGTGCGAACACTAAGAAATTTTGAGACCTGGTTATCCACTTTTACGGATGATTTTCAGTTTCTCTCAACAACCCTCCCGACAAATACAGCTTCTCAACAAACCGAGTTGAGGCGACACCTCAGCCAGGTGCGGACGGAAAAAGCTTCTGTTACTCCTGAAAGTAGACGCCATCTCCAGCTGGAAGATCGTGAGCGTAAGCTTTTAGAAAATATCCATATTGAAGAACAAATTCAAGACGAGATCTATAATGCCGAGTTTGTGCTCTTTCTTTATGGACCGACACTAGCAGAACTTGAGGACACGGTAAGACGGGCACAAAGTAAGGGAAATAATGACTTTGTCCCACGACACATTAGCCGTGAGAAGAAAATTCAAATCCTCAAACAATACAACAATCAAAATGAAAAACTTTAAGGAGGATCTATGCCTAAACTATCTAAACGCCGTAAGCGTAAGCTTGAGGCTAATAACTATGACCTTGATTTCTTAAGCCGTGTCCAGCCCCAGGGCAATATTGATTTTCGCCCAGACCGTTACTGGATGAGTGGCGATGGCTACCACACAACACTCCACTACTATGAGTTCCCATCAAACGGTCTTGAACGTTTCTGGCTGACAGACCTCATGCTTATCCCTGATACACGGGCGACTCTGGCTGTCTATCGGGCCAATAATACAGAGCTAAAAAGAGAAATTGCCAGCTCCATCGAGGAGAAGGGGTCACGGATCTCTGATGGTGCTAAACACTCCACCAACCAGCAAGAAATTGATGAAGTAGAAGACCTCATGCAGCTCAACAAAGACATTTCCAAGCGTAACGTAGCCATGGATGTGCTTTATTTGCGCCTCTTTGTCTCTGCCTCGACCAAAGAGGGACTCTTCAAAAAGGTGGAAGAGATCAAGGATCAGACGTCTAATTATAAGTCCACCATCCTAGCTGGAGAACAAGATTTTGAGTTTCATTCTACCTTTGTCCCAGCCAGCAAACAACAAAGCATGCCCAACCACAGGAGAGGGGCTACGCTTAGAGCCTATGACCTAGCTGGTGGTTACTTCTTTAACCATACAAAGCTAGAAGACGAAAAAGGGATTTACCTGGGCTGGACACCGACTCTGGGCGCTGTCAATTTTAACTTTCTTGAGCGAGATGATAAGCGCACACGATCCTTTATGATCTTGTCTGGTAACCCTGAGATGGGGCAGCGTACCTTTATGCTCAAACATACAGATGCCCTCTACGCCAAGGGTAATCTCATTCGAAACTTTGATGTCGATGGGACTTTCCTCAAACAAACTAGGGAACAACATGGCCTCATCCTTGATTTATCAGGGTCTGAAAATCGGATCAACCTCTTTCAGATTTTCCCTACGGCCACCGCAGATGATGGGGAAAGCGTCGATGAACAACGTTCTTATAAAGCCCACGTGGAAAAGCTCAAGTCTATCTTGAGTTTGCTCAATGAAGAGGTGACTAGCGACGACCTGACCACCTTTGGGAAATTGGTCAATGACTTCTATATTCGAGAAAATCTCTGGTTCCGTAACCCTGAGCGCCACTTGGACGAGCTCAAAGCCACCAGGCTTTTCAATGATCAATACCCTGAACTAGAAGACTTTGTCCTCTTCTTAGATGATACCAAGCGCCAGATGGCACAGGCACGAACACAGCAACCGCTGGAGTTACGCTCTGTCAATCGTATCTATAATACCTTTGATGAGCTACTCACGACCAATGCGGATATGTTTAATGGGATCACTGAGTTCCAGGACATCTCCTCTGAACAAGTGGTGACCTTTGATCTTAGAGGGCTGTCGGGTAATCTGCTTAATGCCCAGATGTTGTCTGTCCTCTCGCTTGTTTCAGCTGATATGACCAACCATGGCAAACGCTGCCGTCTTCAGATGGCAGAAAATCCGAACCTCTCTGAGATGGACATGCCTCACACCATCATCAATATTAGTCAGGCACAGACCTTGATCAATCCCAAATATGAAAAGAGTGTGGAGCTTTTAGGGGATATGATCTCGGCCATGGCCTCAAACTTTGGTGGGATTGTCCTTTCGGTCAATTCCCTTCAGGGTATTTTGTTTGAAGAAGGGGCAGGCGCTCACAAAGACCCTTACATTGCGGCTGTGAAGCGTATCTTTGGACTCATGCAGTACCGTGTCTTTGCACAGACCGATGAAACGACGATACCACTCTTAGCCAATGCGCTTCGAGGGTCCATGAACGAGTCAGAACTTGAGACGCTGCCACGTCTGACCAAGGGACAGGTGCTGATGAACATTGCCGGGCAAGGCAATATTGTCTTTAACCAACAACTCTTACAACCAGAACTCGAACGCTATGGCGATATTCGCTAAAAAGGAGAACACATGACAGAAGAAAACTATAACCAGGAAGAAGAAATCTTTCCAGCTGAAGAGGAAGAACAAGGGCTTACTCCAGAACAACTGGCCTATCTCCAACAACAATACTACAAGGATATGGGCTTCTTTGAAAAACGGCAAGCCAAGATCAAGAATGCCTGGGCAATTCGTAAGGCTATTATGGAACGAGAAAAAGCCTATTTCAGCTCTGAGGAGTCTGATCCAGCACGTATTGAAGCCCAAAAAGCACGTAACCGTGAGGCTTTGGGACAACTCAAGATTGTTGGCTTTATCGTCCTTGGCTTCTTGATTTTCTACCTCATTTTGCGGATTATTCTTTTTTGGTAAGCGTGAGGTGGTGAATGAAGCGATTAAAGAAACTAAAGCTCTTCTTGATTCTAGGTAGCATCCTCTCATCTGGTCTTATCTTTGTGATGATGCTGGTTGCCATCCTTGGGGCTGTCTCTGGCGGTTCCTCCGGGAAAAGTAACTGCTCAACGGATGTGGAAGAGACGACCAGTACAACGAGTCAGACCTCATCAGGCAATGCTTCCATTGATGAATTTGTCAAGCAACATGAAGAGGCTTATATTGAGTCTTGGGGCGTAGGTGGCTTTTTACCGTCTGCATCAATTGCACAGACCATGGCTGAGGTGTCCTTTTCTTACAGCGTTCCAAGTTTCGGCCAAGCCCACAATATGGGTGGGGTCAAATGGACCAGTACAGCCACTTATCCCAAAACCATTGAAAAATATGGCTCTGACGCCGTTTCTGGAGGCGGTCCAGGAACGAACGTAGGGGATAACACAGGCGGAGGCTATACCTACTTCAAAGACTTTGATGCGGGGATTGTCGGTAAAGCTGAATTTATGAGCCGTCAAACGCTCTATAACAAGGCTATAAATAATACGGATGGAAAAGGGACGCTTGGCGCTATCGCAGATGGTGGCTGGGCGACAGACCCCTCTTATAAGACTAAACTAGAGGGGCTCTATGATACGCTAGGCTCTAAATACAAATGGCTGGATGAGAAGGCCATTGCCAAGTATGGTGATAAACCCGTAGACTTGAGCAAGAATGATGCTAGTCAAGCGAGTGCTTCTAGTGACAGCAGTAGCGATACAGACGCTGACTCTTCCAGTTGCTCGTCCGATGATGGGGAAGGCGCTCCAGATGGTAGTGGCACGGTTCCACCTGATGCCAAGGCTTGGGGTTATAAGCCTGACCAACTGCCAGAAAGTCTAAAACCTTATATCTTAGATCCATCTAAATACGGTTTAGACTATGGTGGTCCTAAAGGCTGGTTAGAACATTCTGGTCAGTGTGTCGACTTGACCGAAAGTTTGGGCAATGCCCTTTGGGGGCATCAAGGAATCACATCAGGAAACGGGGATCAACAAGCCAGTGCCTGGGCTAGTTTCTTTGGCAATAGTACCAAGTCAACGCCTAAAAAAGGAGCAATCTTCTCAACCAACGTGGCCAATAACCACACAGGGATTGTCTGTCACGTCTTTGAAGATGGGTCTTTCCTTGGTGTCGAGCAAAATACGCCATTATCAGGGGCTTCAGCTGGTCATATTGACACCTGGAACTACCGTATCTTCACCCCCACAGAACAAAAAGGGACAGGCATTCACTTTGCCTATCCTGATAATAAAGAGATGAAAGGAACTAAGTAGGAGGGAGTATGAAACGAATGATTGAACTTGTGAAACAACATTGGGTCTGGATAGTTCTAATCCTTATGGTCATAGGACTAGCGCTTGTCAGCTATTTCCGTAGTCAGTACAAGGAACAGACAGCCACTAACCAACCAAGAAGTGCTCAAACAAGCGACAAAGAGAAAGAAGGTAAACCAGAAACCGCTAATGAAAAAGCCTACCGTAAGGCTAAGCTGGCGCTTGAGCATCCCTATTCAGCAGTGTCTGATGAGGTCAAGCAAAGCGTCACGCCTGATATTGTGTCAGCTTTTGATTTTATCACCAGTCACGCTAACCTTGACGACATGACGCCGACTCTTGATAACCATTTGTATATCAGTGAAGCACCTATGATCCAAAGTGTCTGGATTGCCATCCATGCCAACTACTACACCTTTCAACCTTCCCAGCTGGAAGTGCTTAAAAGTAATAGTGATGACGTGGTACAGGTACTGCTGACCTTGACCAAGACAGGCGCTGATAATGTCTATGTGATTGGGAACTTTAACACGACAGTGAAACAGCTTCAAATCACGCAGTATTTTGGTGGTCGTATCGGCGCAACTTATGGCTAGAAAAGGCGTGGTTATAGCATTTTTAAGTCAATTCCTCTTGAAAAATAAGACGAATTATAGTATAATACCAATATAAATATATTTGCATTGGTATTCAAAAAGGAGAGTTCTTATGTGGTTCTTTTTACTAGCATCAACACGGTCTTTCTGGCGAGGGCTCATCTTTTTCCTCGCCTGTCTCGCCCTCTTTGTCTTTCAAAAAACCTTTAGCTTTACCGCTGTCCTCTTCCTCCTTACCTTTCTCTGGGCTTTGGTGAGCGCTCCAGTAGTGGTTGTTCCACTTGGACTTGTCTGGCTTTTAACCGCTATAAATGGCTATTCCTTTAGCTGGATCGCAGATACGATTGAGTTTGGGATTGTCGCCATCGGTGCTTTGATATTTAGTGCCATCTGGTGGAGTCTCACAGGTAAATACTACACTTGGCGCTTTAAACGAAAAGCCAAAAAAGCAAGATCTTAGTCATAAGACTAGGGTCTTTTTTCGGCTCTTTGTCAACTGTAGTGGGTGACGAAAAGCTAACATCTAGAGAGGACC
>ERZ773269.444-NODE-444-length-49217-cov-5.831455_pt1 | contig 49217 bp, 30 predicted proteins | sample MGYA00511958_ERZ773269 | MGnify/ENA primary metagenome ERZ773269 (study PRJEB29015, sample SAMEA2737761) | human gut metagenome | biome: human gut; feature: human-associated habitat; material: faeces | place: China | collected 2012 ... | reverse complement strand
AATATACCATGTCTGAAATCGAAGAACTTACCGGAGTGAAACGTGCTACTTTATACCGACATTTAAAAAAGTAAAATATTTAAATTACTGAAAATTTATGATATGATATGTACATAAAATGTAGATTTTTGAGATATTGATTTTGAGATGAGTTTTGATACGGAATTAAAGGTTTTGAAGTGGGTTTATGATACAATTTCAAAATGTTTCAAAAACGATGGTTTTATATATGATGATTAATCAAGTCATTAATCAGTAAAATGATTGACGGCTTGACATTGGTAAAATTCAAATGTCCCACACATCGGATTGTATTTGCGACAGATAGGGCGTTGAAAACAATTCACTTTGAGAGGGGCTATGAAATATGAGAAATAAATTCTTTCCGGATGAAGAAATAACAGAGGCAGGTCAAAAAAAGACCGGCCTCTTTCGTTTTGAGGAATTAAATACTACTGTTAGGTTTCAAAATTAAAAATGAGTATCTTCGTATATTTGTTTATAATAATCGGTAGAATCATTCCAAATATCACGAAATTCTTGTACAAATGAATCATTAAATAACGAATTCACATAATTGAAAAAATTATCAGCAACTGTGAAAACCGTACAATTTGAAATAAAGTCCCATAAGCGATTGGCTTGACGGTCTTTGAAGTTCAAAGTATATTCACTCAGTGTTATGCTTGCTCGTTTAATCAAAGAATTGATAAATTCTAAATCATAATTCTCAAGTGTATTTTCAAGCGATAATTCAGTCGAATTTGGAGAAGTATAGGCTATACCGAATTCGTATGTTTCATTTTTGCCGGATTTTATCGGACAGATATGTTCATCTTTATGCTTATTATTTTCATCGTTAAAAATTATTGAGATTAAATCTTTATTTTGTTTTAATATGAAATAAAGAACATAATTGGTAACAAATCCGTTTGTAAGATGGAAGTTTACCTTATTAAATTCAGAATGCCATATAAAGTCAAATAAATGAAGCTGTTTCTGAAAATTATATAATTGATATAATTTAAGAAATTTAGCTGGTTTATAATTTTTATACTCTTTGGGTAGCCAATCTTGGAAAGTATTAAAAAATTCAACACAATCATAGATATAATTATTCATTTTCGTACCGCGATTACCGCTTTGTAAAAATGGAAAATTAATCATACTCTTTATTGATTTATCTTGCGTAGTAGTGCTTTTTCGATCATCAAGTGTTTTTTCTTTAACACGGCAAGCAAATTCAATACTTGGTCTGTATAGTTCTAATAATTTATCTTTATAGTTCGTCGAGCTTTTATTATAGCTTTTCGGAGAATATGTATATTTTGATTCGGGAGAGGGGTCATACAGTATAGTGTCATTTCTATCGTTAAGCAATTTTAAAATAGATTCATGTAATCCGTTAAAAAAAGAATCAATAATAATTGCTTGTGTAAGCATATTATGCCACAATTCTAAACACATAGCATACTTTGAATACATTAAATCTTTAGAAGTGTTGCTACATACCTCAAAGATTGGAGGGTATAACATCGCATAAAAATATGCATCTACATTGTCTTGCAATTTTATCCCATGTGGCTTGGGGATTTCTGAATTACTGGAACATTTTAAAATATAATCATATTCGGATGATATTTCTTTCATATTACGATATGCTTGGTGTTTGGATAGCGGAGTATCGTTTTGAATAAGTAGTTTAGCGGCTTTTGCTATCGATTCATGAGCAATCTCAAGCGGTTCTTCACGGTTTATAAATTTTTCTACTTTTTCATCCATATACATTAACAAGTTATGACAAGTTGATTTTGCAATGACAATAAATGTTTGACTGTTTTGACTATTATCAGAATTAGAGGAACTATTTATTAATTTCCCTGTGGTAGCTAATTTATTTGATTTAATATTTTTGTTTTTATATTCCGATGTAGGACTGATTTGATTTTTGTATTCTGTATTTGGTGTGTTTGGAGTTTTATAGTTCTTTGATTTTGGCATGACTGTCACCTCGTATATATTTTATCATAAATTCTGGATTTTGAAAAGTAAGAAAAAATTTTTATATAAGCACACCGACTTTGGATGCAGGTGGCGGGTGAGAATGATATAATTTTATTCAGAAAATAAATCCAGGAGGAATATACAATGAGTAAATCCAGAAAAACGGATATTTCAAGTCTATTCGATTATTCGATAGAGGTGTCAGATAAGCTTGAAAAAAAGTTGAGCCATGCGAATAAACAGAATAAACGTAAGAAGAAAAATAGAAAAAATAAGGGGAAACGTACAAACAAGAAATATAATAAGTCCGATGAGTTTGAAGAACTGAAGAAGTATATTTTTGATTTGTATTATGTGAATACGCTACGTCAAGATATGCTTGTTTGGGCTATGGCATCAATGCTTGGTTCAAATAATAAGGACCATGAAGAAGATAATATTATTAAGATTTCGGGAGGCGAAAATGATGATACAAAATCTTGCTGATGTTGCAAAGAAAACGGTTAGACAAAATACCAACTTTGATTTTAAAATCCTTGGTGTGTACGAATATAGTGATTTTTATGGGCATAATTTGGGAACAGAAGTTAGAATTAAACTATACAACAGAAATATCTCGGAAATAGTAAACATTCCTGTTGAAGATTTGCCCGGATATAATTTTGAAAGCGTGAATCCGGCGTTCTTAATCTATCCGGGAAAAGTCAACCGTGAAAAATTTATTTTTAAAATTAAAGAAAAAATAGCGCAATCACCACGAAAAAACATTACCAAATTAACTCAATTAGGTTTTCATGCGAACGGCAAAGATGTTTGTTTTTGTGCGGGAAATCGTATAATCTCGGCTGCAAATCATAATTATGCTGTTGGAAAATCTTTATCAGAGAATTACAGACTGGATATTAATAGGAATCTGTCTGAATTTGATGCTACACAATATGTCTTAAACTTAATGGAAGTAAAGCCTAAATACAGTAGTGTCTTAGTTATGAGCGGCATTTTGGGTATAACCCGAAGTCTTATTACCGAGGCGGGTATAAAATGTCCGTGTGTTATATATGTTTTAGGTAAATCGCAAAACAGGAAAACGACTTTAGCTAATTTGTGTACACGAATGTATAATCGTTCGGAATTAAATACTGATACGGGAATTTGTACTGCTCGTGTCAGTAGTACAAATATAATTTTGGAACAGAAAATGGACGCTTTGAGGGACGGAACATTTATTTTGGACGATTTGTATCGTGAAAAAGATACACGAATGCGACATGAATATGAGCGACGAGTGCGGAATTGTATCCGTAACTTTGCTGACAATTCTTCACGACAGACACGACTTTCTAACTTCAAAAATAATTGTCAACTTATTATTACCGGAGAATATTTGTTAGATTCCAAAACAGATATAGGACGCTGTTTGGTAATTCATATAAACAAAAAGATCAGCTCTAAAAAGTTGACTCCTATGCAGGAAGATCCTTTGGCTTTGTCAACATTCTATTTCTACTTTATCAGATGGATTTGCAAGAATTACTTTCAAATTTTAAATGATTTAAAATGTAGTTTTATGGAATATCGAGAAACGGCATTTCGACATAAATCGCAGTACGAACGTCTATACGAAGAATCGTTTCTGTTGGAATTTGTTATGGGATTGTTCGGCAAATACGTTACACAGCTCGGCATATTATCCAAAAGTGAGGTGGACAATAGAAAACACAAATTCAAAAAATATATAAAACACCACATAGCGTATCAGTTGGATTTGATGAAACTATTAGAGGCAAAGGAATACGGAAAGATAAATCTTTCACGAGCATTATTATTGTTGCTCGATTCAAAGGCAATAAAGATAGCAGAAAAGAAATCAGATTGCTTTTTGAAAGGTAATAAGATTTATTTAAGATGTCAAACTTTTTCAAGAGCATTATATTCTGAATTCGGAATTGAAATCACAGCGAATAAAATATCACGGTATTTTTCTGAACGAGGGATAACGGAAATATATGCAAATCGTAATGTTAAAAAATATAATAACAAATGTTACTTGGTTATTAATTGTGAAGAATTGGACAAGGACGCAAAGGACAATTCTTTCTGCTTGAAAAACGTATTTTATTAAAAATATATTCTACGGAAAATAATAAAAGGTGGAAACGCTTCTACGTTTTCTTAAAATCTGTGTATTGCAACAGAGGAATTATTTGTAAATACATTGCATATGATAACATATCACGGAAAGGGGGAGGCACATTGGACAAGTCAACGAAAGTTATAACAATAGATGAAGTAGACGAGCGGATAAAAGAACATATAAGGGACGTTCTTGCAACCGCAATAGCAAAAAGCCTTGCCCGCACGGTTATTAAAGAAGTTTGCGGTGAGGATACGGATACATAAAAATTATAGAGCAGAGAATACGTTTTGTTATTCTCTGCTTTATTTTTTTACATAATAGACTTTATTTTTTACGATATTTTTGATTTTTACTGTTTGGTTTATCGGGAATAGTCATTTCTATGAGTCCGTTTTTCAGTGCCGGATTGAGATAATTTTTTCTGAAAGTAGGTCTATGTGAAAGTCCTAATCGTTGCATAAGCTGAGTAGCAGATAGCACTTCATTTCCCATACAATTTAACAGTATTTCAACTTGGTCGCTAACTTGGTCGCTAACTTGGTCGGTGGTGTCTAAATCATTTAGGGCATCGAATATTATTTGCATCATCATTTCTACAAATACAGTACAGTCAGCTTTGTTATCTGAGATAGCGAGAGCGTCATAATATTCTTGTTGTCGCTCTTTTATAAGTTCTTCAATAGGTAACCAAGAGAATAATTTGTTCCATTGACTAAGTAATAGTGTGTGCCACATTCTACCGATTCGTCCGTTGCCATCTGCAAACGGATGAATAAATTCAAACTCATAGTGAAAAATGCAACTTTTAATTAAAATATGCAATGGAGATTGTTTGTACCATTCAAATAGGTCGCTGATTAATTGAGGTACATAATTTGCAGGAGGAGCGGTATGAATTAAGTTATTTCCGTCAAAAATACCGACACCGCCATTTCTAAAACGACCATTTTCTTTAACTAAATCATTCATCATTAGCTTATGTGCTTTTAACAAATCTTCAATACTAAGAGGATTGAGCGTAAGCATTATATCATAAGCTTCATATGCGTTTTGCACTTCTTTGATTTCTTGAGGTGCACCCAAAATTCGCTTACCATTTATAACCGCTGTAACTTGTTCTAATGATAATGAATTGTGTTCAATAGCCAGAGATGAGTGAATTGTTTTTATTCTGTTTTCACGTCTTAGCTTTAGACTGCTACTTTTATGCAATATACTTACTTGTCCGACAAGTTCACTGGTTTTGGCAAGTAAATTTATTATATCGTCATTAATTGAAAATGGTGGTTTGTATTCCATTTAGCATACCTGCCTTTCTATAAGCTATTTACAAATATTATATCATATTTGTTTCATATTTTCAAATCAATATAAATTTTAGATTGAAGTATGTTATCAGATGTTCCTTTGGCATATAGTGTATTAACAAACTCACCTATATTCCAACACTTTAACATATTCTGAAAAACTATAACTGCTGTTGTTAAAGCTTTGGTTCATGATAACCATAGGAGATTAATATTTTTGTGGCAAATACAACCGTTCCGATATATTTCTGTTATGATGTCTGAATGCTATTTTTGGTTGTCATTACACTTTATCATCTCACGCGGTGTACGACCCGTAAAATGCTTAAAATTGCGGTTGAAGTTGCATAGGCTGTCATAGCCGCACTCCTCCGCAATCTGCTGTATCTGCACATGATTTTGATTGCTGAGCATATACAATGCTCGGTTTATTCTGTATTTATTCAAATACTCCGTATAACTTATTCCCATACGTTTTTTAAAGGTTCTCGATAGATACGAATACCCATAAGACAATTCTTCGGCGGCTGTCTGCAAAAGGCAGGGAGTTTTAAAGTTCTTTTCAATATATCGTAAAATTTTAATGAGCAACTGTGACTCCTCATTATTTGCGGCTTCTTTAAAATTCGTACTCTCCACTAAAATTCCGAATATAGAATATAACAAGCCCTTTTGCTCAAAAATATTTTTCGCGTCAAAATATTTTTTGAAATTCGAAATCTCCTTAATATCATTTTTTTCGGGAAGCATATTTTGATAGCGGTTTGTAAATTCGGGGATTAAATCAGGCATAAAAGTGATTACACGCATTTTTGAGCTTTTTTCCGTTTCATAGCTATGGAGCTGACGTGGAAATATTATTACGCTGTCATTCTGTTTTAAATTATATAATACGGTATCTATTGTAATATTTATTTCGCCGTCAATAATAAAGCAAATCTCAAAAGACTCGTGGTAATGTATATTCCAATTCAGATTATCCACATCATATGAAAGAAATTTGTAATTCGGGTTTTCCCATTCTTTTTCGTACATCATAAAAATCACCTGTTAAAAGTATATCATTTCATATACTCTCGGTCAAGATTAAAGAGCAAAAATTGATTAGTTTACGGCAAATATATATTTTTACCTATATATTATTATATGATAAAATACTATAATAAAAATAATATTTTAACGGAGGTAGGAAAATGATATTGAAAAAATTGATAAGTGTAATGAACGTATTTGCTATTATCGTATCGTCATTTACCACAGCAGTTGTCAGCGCTGACGAGGAAATGACACCGATTGCCTGTACGCAAAGCGCGTCATACTTGACGGACGGTGACGGAAATGTTACGCAGACGATAGTGAACTATGCGGGCAAGGAGGATATTTCAAATATTAACTGGAATACCAAATCAAATTCTTGGGGCGGAGTGGGCGTTCTTGAATTTACCGTTCCTGCGGCAGAAGCGAAACGCATAAAATCCGCCACACTTACCGTAAGCGTACATAACGGCTCGTCAAGAAGCGGTGGCAGAACATATGATATATATCCAGCCGACATCACAATAAACGCCGATACAACGGCTTCCGAAATAAAGGCGATTTCACTTGACAAAAGTATGTATCAGGCGGAGGGGGTTAAACAGGGCGAAACGCGCACGGACCAAATATCAACCGAAACAATTCGTGAATATGTAAAAGGCAAGGTAAAAGCAGATGTGGAAAGCAAAGTACAATTCGCGTTTTCAAACTCGTCACAGACGCTTGACATAGACCCGAAAACCGCGACGCTCGCACTTACAATGTATGACGGCGGCGTTGCACTTGATAAAAACGAGCTTATTCTATCTACCTCCGGCGAGCCTCAAAGACTTACCTACTCTATTTTTGGAGAGGGAATAAATGATGGTGACCTTGTATGGATAAGCGAAAATGAGGATATAGCCACCGTTGACGACACAGGTCTTGTCACACCGAAAAAGGCAGGCAGAACAGTGGTGTCTATAAAAACGGCTGACAGCAGTTTCAAAGCCGACTGCGCCGTTACTGTATTGCAGGCGGCTCAGGATATAACTATTGACAAAGCCTCTCTCTCACTGCTATCGGGCGGTAAAAACGGCGAACTTACAGCCAAATTGCTGCCCGAAACAGCAGTTAAACGACAAATAAAATGGACGTCCTCAGATGAGAATGTAGCAACTGTTTCATCAAACGGTATTGTGACTCCTATAAGCGTTGGTGAAACAATAATTACCGCAGCGGCGGCTGACAACGAAAAGCTTACGGCTTCATGCAATGTAACGGTAGCGGAAATGGCTGAACCTCAAAGCATTTCACTTGATAAAGAAAATGTATCTTTACCAAAGCTCGGTGCAACAACCGTAGTAAATGCAAATATTCAGCCGTCAAACGCGGATGACAGAATTACTTGGACTTCAAGTGATGAAAAAATTGCAAAGGTTTATGATGGCGTTATTGTCGCAGGCGAAGTCGGCACAGCGGAAATAACAGCCACTACATCAAATGGCAAAACAGCGAAATGTACTGTAACAGTAACAGAAGATAAGCAGCTTATAACAAACGACCGTTTCTATACCGATACAGACGGAAATATCTTATATTCGCAAGGTGGTGGTATATTCAAATTCCCTAATGATGATAAATATTATTGGTACGGCGTTCGGTATAAAGAGGCTGTAACGTATGCGACTGACCCTCTTTTAGGTAAAACGGTTGAGCATCCTGCTTTTGAAGCATACACTTGCTACACATCAGATGATTTGGTAAATTGGAAATATGAAGGCGATGTCGCAACGCTTGAAACTCTGGGTCAATCATGGTGTGGTTGGGCAGGCAGATGCGGTGTGGTATATAACGAAAAGGCAAATAAATATGTTCTTGTATCACAGTTTAACGGAACGATTATCGCAAGTGCGGATAATCCGAAAGGCCCATTTAAAACAGAAAAGGGATATTTTTGGGGTGGAACGTCACTTCCTGTTATCGCAAATGGTGATACAGGTGATTTAACAATGTTCTATGATGAAGACAGCAAAGGTTATATGATATGTTCAAGCGCGAACGGCAGAGGACATTTATATATTGCACCTATGGATGAAACTAAGAATTTCTGTGATTTTGATTTTGATAATATAAAAGAGCTGAACGGTTCTACCGGTTCATATTTTGATGAAGATGGTACAATAAAACAAAAAGATAAAGGCGGTATAGAGGGTGACTGTATGTTTAAATACAAAGACCATTATTATTTTACCGGTTCAGATTTATACGGCTGGCGTGGTTCAAGAGTGTATGTGTTTGAATCAAAAGATATACTCGGCGATTACAAATTAAAGCCGGATTATATTGATACTTCAAAATCAAGTTCAAATCTTCCGTACATTATGCCGGGTGCAAAGTATAGCTATGCACACAATTCACAAACCGGATTTTACTATACGCTTCACGGAAGCAAGCAGGACACGGTTATTTATTGTGGTGACCGTTGGTGTGATTTCGGAACACATGGTATAGGATATAATCAGTGGGTTCCACTGACAATGGACGGATATACTCCTCATTTCAACGATTTAAGTCAATGGAAATTAAACTCAGAAACAGGCGAGTGGACAATCGGCGACGGAAATAATTATATTGCAAACAATGAATTTGATGCCGACAGAGTTGATGTTAAATCATTGACAGGTTGGGAATGCAGTGACAGTACAGACGGTTCGGTAAACGGGAATGTAAAAGCAAGACGTTTTTACGGCAACTATGCCGCAAAGCAAAGTGCAGACACAGATTATACCGCAAGAATTAAACAAACAATTAAAGATTTGCCAAACGGTATATATACACTTCGAGCAAGCGTTATGTCAAGCGGCGGACAAAATGAATGTGTATTGTATGCAAATACAAACAATAAGAACTACACAGCTTCTCTAAAATCAAAAATGAGTAATTGGACAGATGTCGTTGTAAAGGATATTATTATTGAAAACGGAGAATGTGAGATTGGCTTGTACTCAGACTCACCGGCAAACTGTTATGTAAGGATAGACGATATGTATTTAACAAGAAATTATGACGGTACGGTTATCGAGGGTAGGTTAAATACTAATGTTCCGGATGAGCATATTGAAGATTCAATTACACTGAAAGATATGCAGGGCAACGCAGTAAATAAGCTTAACGGCGCAGAGGTATATGCCGAGGCAGTATATACAAACGACAATGCAGACAGAAAGGAATTAACATTGTATATGGCTTTGTATGATAACTATGGAAAATTAAAATCTGTAAAGCAAAGAAAAGAAACAATCGCTGCATACAGCACTTCCACGATAAAGACGGACAGCTTAAGTGCAGATACTGACTCATATATCAAGCTGTTCTTGTGGGAGGACGGAATGAAGCCGTTATATAATTCAATAACAATTAAGGAGGCAAAGTGATGAAAAATAAACTTAAAAGAATTTTAGGAGTGATAACAGCAATATCGCTTCTACTGCAAATGTCATTTGTTATAACCTCAAACGCGGCGGAATATTTTTCGCTTGATTTTGAAAGTGCAACGGATACAATGGGCTGGACGTCTGCAAATGCTCCGGGCGATATGTCAATAGCAACAGATGAAGACAACAGTATCAATAAGTATTTCAAATTTGCAAATACAAACAGAAGTGGAACACGAAATGCATACTATACCTTCGATTCTGACGCTCAGACAACGGAAAATGGTAAAGCAGTTATCGAATTTGACTTCTATATGACGAATACAGGAAATGAAAATATAAATCAGCTTGTATTACTTGATTCTGCAGCAGGCAACCCTAAAGGCAATGCAAATTACAGCGGAAATAATTATATCTTTTCATTTACACAACCTAAGAATAGCGATAAACTCATCATAAATAATTTAGATGGTTCTAAGGAAACATATACAACAACAGATTGGACGAATAAATCAGGCTGGACACACGCAAAGGCGATTATGGATTTTACAGAGCATAATGTGACAATCACATTGTCAAGTCATGACGGTGAAACGGTATATTTTGATAACAAGGTCCCTATGGGTACGACAGACTTAAAAATCGGAAAATTACTGATTTGTGAGGCGAGAAAGAATACTGTGACATTCGGTATTGATAATATTTTAGTCCGCTCATATGACAGCTCGCTTGATGCCGGAAACACATACTATAAAGTAACGTATGATGTAAAGGGAGAAAAATCTGAGGAAACTGTAAAGGAAAATACAAGTCCGTTAAATATTCCGGACTTAACAAACTATGGATATATATTTAAGGGGTGGCAAGTAAATGATGACACTGAAAATCTGATTGATGATTTAAAGGAATATAAAATTACAGCCGATACAAAATTTACGGCAATTTATGAAAAAGATACGGAATATATTGAGCCAATAATTTCTGCTGAAATAAAAGGTAATCAAATAATGACCTTTGGCGATAGTCCCGACATTGCGGCGGAAAACAAATATACACTTACGCTTACAGGTCAGAACGGAACGATTATTACAGCCGATACGATAGACAGCCGAATAGACGATTTTAACATTGAGTGGGATATAGACGGTTTTAAAACTGTAAACGATACTGATAAATATTGCGATAGCTATGGCGAGTTTGCCGAGCATACGAACACTGCGACAGAGGTTTTGTTTATGCTCAGACAATGCGATTTTAATTTTTATGGTAAGCTAAATGCCACAGTGACATATAACGGCGAAACAATCGAAGCGTCAATGTATGTTGCCGCAACAGGTGATAAGAGCATGGCAGATAACCAAATCTTGCCTGAAGCAGGCTACCCATCCGACTTTGACGAATATCCCGACAGTCTTGTTGGATATACTACATTAAAGGACACTTACGGCGGTAACGATATTATGGTCGGCGGCTGGGGTATGTCCGGTTCAGATAGCGGTGATGCAGTTATTATGAAAGAGGAGAATAACAAATTCCTTAGAATTAATTGCCCAACATCGAGTAAATCACATATGTTCACAAATTCAATAGATACACCGCAAAAACAAATTATATTTGAGCAGAATATACGCTTTAATGGCAATGGATGTATTACACTTACATCAAAACAGCCGTATTGGACGGATAAGGAAGGCTATACAACGCCTGTAACGCTTGAATTTGACGGAACAACAATAAAGCTAAATGGCATAGCTATAAAAAATAATGATATAGATGTTACAGTCAACAAGGGCAAATGGTATAAAATTGTACTGTCGGCTGACAAGACTACCGAAAGTTGTTTTGTAAAGGTGTATGACTTAAACGGTCAGTTTGTCGGTGAAACCGATAGCATAGCGTGGACTGAAAACTCGGAGCCGACATATTACTCAATCGGTTTTGCAAATAAGCAGACAGGAACGGTTGATTTTGATGCATATAGAGCATATTATCCGGCTGCGGATATTTCAACCTATACACTCAATATTTCACAGGAAACTTTGTCAATTCCAAACAAAGATACTGCAACATTATCTGCATCGGTAAAAAGCAAAGAAGGATATAATATAACAGGTGCGGCAGAATGGTCAATCTTAGAAGATGATATGCAAGACATTATAATAACTCCCGATGTAGTAGATTCTCACAAAGCAACAATAACTCTGGGTGAGGGTGCATCAGCCGGTGAGGCAACTGTTCAGGTGAATATCGGCGGCTATACCAAAACCATAAAGCTCAATATTACCGACTCGGCTGAAAGTATAAAGTTTACATCATCACAAGGAAGCCTTGCAATACCGCTTGATGAAAAATCAGTAAATACTGCTAAATACAGTGCGGCGGTAATCAACGGTGATGGTATGGATTTGAACAGAAATGTATCGCTTGGAATATATGACAAAAATAATGTCAATAAATATAATCTTCCCGACGGTATATCGTTTGACGCATCAGCGGGTACAATAAGCGTTACATCGGCAGCTGTTCCTTGTGTGTTTACCGTAAGAGCCACAGGCGAAAGCAGTGACGGCAAAATGTTATCAAGAAGTGTTAAGGTCACAGTTCACGGTTTGTCATTTGACTTCGGAAGTGGTGCGGATGAAAGTGTTGCGGATGGTTATACGGACATTAATCCTTCAACAACTTATACTGTATCACGCGGTTATGGAATAGAGGGAAGTGCAAAAGCAGAAGGCACACCAAGTATTGATAATGCAAAATCTGACTATTTGTCGGGTGATTTCACTTTTAAGGCTAAGGTTACAAAAGGAAAACATTACAGAGTAAAGATTGCTTTTAGTGGTGATTTGGTGTCCGAATATGTAAGTGAAGCACTGTCAGGTCATGAAAGAACTCTTGCCGCAGAGGGGACAACACATACGGGATATACTGTAAAAACAGAAGAAATAACCGAACAAGTATATGATATTCCGGTTGTGGATGATGTAATGGATTTAAAATTCTCAGGTGCAAGGGTTGCGTATATATCAATAGAAAAGGTTGAAAAGACTGCCGCCGAAAAACCTAACATTTGGTCTGTCGGCGATTCAACTATCGGCAACAGCGGCTCATACGCATATAATTTAGCACGTGATCAAGCCAATTATCCCGAGCTTACCGCACTTGCCGATTATCATAATAACGGTAAGGGTTCAAGAAATCTTAAAACATATTATACACAGGGCTGGCTTGATAATATTCTGATAAACATAAGACCGGGCGATATTGTCACCATTGGAAATATGGGGACAAATCCGGGCGGAATGTCCGGTACGCAGTTTAAGGCTCCGCTTGACTATTATGTTGATGTGTGTCTTGCAATGGGTGCAAAAGTAATACTTACAAGCTATACCCCGCACGGCTGCGTTGAAGGCTACGAATATGTATATGATAAAACAACACATACATTCCACGGCTGTCGAGAGGATGCGTATGATTCTTTAGGCATAAGAGTTATCTACGAGGAAAGAAAGGATGATCCTGATATTTTAGGATTTATTGATATAGGACTTAACGCTGACAATGCATTTAACGAATATGTAGCGGATTATGCAAAGAACGGTTATGAAAACGAGGATGCGGCGGCAAAGGCAATTATGGATTGCTTCGGCGACCATAACCATTACGGCAACGGGGGACGATCACAGCTTGCAGGCGATTTAATGCTTAACGGCTATGGAACTGCACCGGGTATAGTGTCGGAGCTTGTAAGAGTGCTGACTGAGAGCACAAATAAACCTTGCGTTAAAATAGAAGCGGAATATGACGATAACGGCACACTTGTCAATTTAACAACCACACCTGCAAAGGTGTCGGAGGCACAAAAGGCAGAACGCAGTAAAAATTCGCTTATTACATATTGGTATTCGTTCGAAAATATGAGACCTGTAATCAGTGAGTAATTAGTTTATAAGCTACATTCATATAAAATAAGCCGAATTTGTCGATTTGATTTGATAAATTCGGCTTGTTTATAATTTACCGTTTAATTTCGTGATTTTTGAGATTAGAATAGCAAATTCTTCGTCTATGCGTTTGAACGTATTTATTAGTCAAACCAATTTCATTTGCAATTCATCTTTCATTGTGATATATTAGTTGTATATTTAGTTTGTTTGCGGTAGAATTTTATTTCGCCATTTACACTATATAGTTTGATATAATATCAATATCGGAGGATATTATAATGAGTAGCATTACAAGAAACAATTTTTCAATACACAGTAATTTAAAGGGTAATTTACTTAAAACTGAATATCAGAAAGACGGAATAGTGTATTTTGTTAAATCGGGACGTTTACAGGTTCGTGATTTTCCTGAGAAGTGGGGAATTGAACCTGTTATTGAGGTGCTATGTTATGAAATAGGCAAGCTAATGGGATTAAATGTAGCGGAGCAAAGTCTTATTGGTATGGAGGGAATTAGATACGGTAAGAATTTCAGAACTTTGGTTTGCAGTTCTCCCGATTTCAGAAACGGAAAAACGTTAATATATTTGGCAAGTCTATATGCGGAAGATGAAAGCAATATTGATTTTGAAAAGCTTTGCAGAAACACCGGGTGCGGAAATGATTTAATAAATCTGTTGGCATTTGATTTGATTATAATGAATGAGGATAGGCATAACAGTAACGTAGGATTTCTTATGTCGGATAACGGAGAGCTTAAATTGTCGCCTATATATGATAACGGATATTCTTTGCTTTATGATGATATAAAAGGAATGTTGAATGATTTTAAATTGGCATATAGATACTGTCTTTGTAATGCACCGTTGTATGAGGAAAGATTTAATGCGGCGGAAAGAATATTTCAGAAAATGTCTAAAATATATGTGCCTACAATTAATCTTAATATTGAAAGAAATCAAGTTGCAGATAGGGTTATGGCGGTAAAGAAAACATACAGCGAATTGGTTTATGCGGATATAAATAATATTCAGCTAAAAGATATTTGGTGGGAAAAAATTATAGACTTTATAATGTGGAGGATTGAGTATGTTAGAGATTTACGAGATAGTGTGGCGGAATAAAGACGTTACAGGATATTTGGAATATAATACGAAAACAGATAAATTTCAAGCATATTTAAAGGATAGGGAAAATCCTAACCCGAGAGGTCTGTTTGGAATTTTGAAAATATCCGATGTTGTAGAAGATAGTCGTGTAAGGTTGTATATAAGCGATTGTGTTGTTCCGAAAACACGAGAAAATATTGATGATATATTAAAACATCTCGGCATGGGCGAATATAATCAGTGGGAGATTTATAAAAAAAATATGGGTGTTAATGTGAGTGATTATGCAAGTATCAGATTTTATAAAAATTCTGATTCGAATGATTTTTTTTGTCCGATATGAGAGAATAAATTATATTTTTTATTAAAAGTGGTGATATAATGATAGAGGCATTGAATTTTAAAAGATTACAAGAAGAAGTTCATGACAGATATGAATATAATGAACAATGTATTGTTGGAATCATTTTTGCCAGATATGACTTACAGCATGTACAGAGAATTATTGAGGAAAATTATTTGTATTGGAATTATAATACAAAAAGATATTTAGATATTTTTTTGGCGGGTTATGGAGAATATTTATGCCCGAATGATGAATCAGCTACTAAAAAAATATTAAAATTTGAAGGAAATGACACTCGTATATATTATGATTTAGAGTCTTTTATCAGTGTTAAAGAACAATTTAATCATTATTTAAAAGATAAAGATAAATACAAAGATAAATTACAACTTGTTCTTGTAAATTATAAAAAAGGAAAACTTAGATTTGACAAATATATTAGTATTGATTTAGAAAAAAACTTAGATGATAATTATAAAAAAATCGTTTTTGTTTGTTTTTTAGGTAACAGATTTATCTGTCTGTGAACAGTTAGTAATGAGTCAAACTTTTATCAAATTTCATCAACGTAAGCCATTTTTATATTTTTAAGATAAACCCGATAAAGACCTCATTACCAAATCAATGTCCTTGTTTTCAAGCTCTTGAATTATGTGCAGATACGTTTTTTGAGTAGTGTTCATACTTGAATGTCCCAAGCGACGGGCAACGCTGGCAATGGAGACACCGGTAAATAATAGTAATGATGCATGTGTATGTCGCAGGCCGTGAATAGAGATTATAGGTATATTACAGCTTTTACAGTGACGTGCCAATACATCATTAACAGTTGAATTATAAACTTTTTTCTTGACAAATATAGGTGTTCCTTCGGGAAGATTTTTTACAAGTTCAGAAAACTGAATAACGCTTTGCCAATCAATTTGTATTTTTCTGACCGACGACTTGTTTTTGGTAGGCAAAAATCCCGTATTGTCTTTATAATCCCATGTTTTATTGATAGAAAGAGTTTGATGTGCAAAATCAAAATCTTTTGGTGTAAGTGCTAGTGCTTCTGAAAATCTCATGCCGGTTTTTGCAACTAAAAGAATAAAATAATCCCAATTAATTTCATCTTTCAAGTCAAGCGAAGTAAGCAATGTGTGCAATTCAAACTGATTTAGATATTTGATTTTTTTCACAGCCGGCGGTTTGCCTTTAATTATTGCTTTTCTTGTAGGGTCACGCTCGATAAAACCTTCGTCAACTGCGTCAAGAATAGCACCCTTTAATTGATGGTGAAAATCCATTGTTGTTTGTTTTTCGTGATATTTGGCATAATCATTTAATAATTGCTGATAAGCAATTCTGTTCATATTGCTTATTTCAAGATTGGGTACAAGTCTGGTCAACCATCTATATGTCATTAAGTATTTATCTAATGTGACCTTTCGGACAGCGCCTCTTTTGTAAATTGAAATCCATTTTTCGTAGTATTCGTAAAATAAAGTGTTTGTTTTAATTTCTTCTAACATTAAAATTCCTCCGTTTTGTATGGCTTACGCTGATGAAATTTGATAAAAATTAAGCGGAGAACGAAAATGAAAAAGTAATTAAAAAAAGTCAAGGATTACACCTTGACTTTTCTAAATATGTCTTATTATTCTATTTCAATGTCAAAACCGCCTTTTAAGATAAAATCACGCAAAATGCTGTCGGTTTTTATATTCACTTTTGGAGGTATTAGTTTTGTACCTAATTTGGTTTCAAAATATGTTTTTGCTTTTGATTTATCAACACTCTTTTTCAAATCATCAAATCTTCCGAATTCATTTATATTTGATTTTGTCAATTTTAAACTCATCAGATTTCTTAATTTTTGCTCATCAATTCCGAATGTGTCAGCAAAACGATGAATTTGGTCATTCTTTGCATTATATTGATATTCTGTAATATAATCTCTAAGCGTTTTTCCTTTTTCTAAAACCACATTACCGCGTTCAATGTCATGAAGAAAAATATTTGCATATTTTTGTTCTTCTTGCGACAGTATCGCAAAAGTTTTATGAAGTTCATTTTGTGCTTGTTCCAAAAGTTCAGGCGAGGAATCTTCTTGGTTAAGAAGATTAATGTATTTTACAAATCGACTGTTCATATAATTTGTATCTATTACACCTGTATCGATTTCCGTTAAATATCCTACTATATCATAAGGAACGTCATTATCAGAATCTCCGTTCTTTTGCATATTTGTAACGTGTGTTGAAAGTTCTTTATAACGTTGTGCCAATGTGATATATAAGCTTTTGTCAAATAAAAGATTTATCGTATATTTTTTGTCGCCGTCAACAAATGTGTATTCAGACTTATCCCATTTAAAACCTTGAAGGTTTGCCGATTCAAGATACTCATTGAATGTCTTGAAAAGCGAAACAAATTTTGCTCTTACAGAAATTTCATCGGGTAGTTTTTCAAAGTTTTGAATATCAGATAATTTGAATATATTATACATTTCTTTATATGTTGAATTAAGCTTCTCCAAATTGTAAGGCAATTTTTCGACAAATAATTCAAGAGGTTTATTGGCGGCGTATAGCTTTACAGCGGCATTTATATTACATTCCATAGTATGAGGTTTTCTGTAATATCTTATTATTCCGAAAGGTTTGTCAGGACCGAATAAACGATTGGTACGAGAAAACGCTTGAATTATATTTTCATATTCAAGCACTTTATCCAAATATAAAGTATTAACCCATTTGGAATCAAATCCGGTAAGCATTTGGTCAACCACTATAAGTAAATCAAGTTGCTTTTCGGGAGTTTTATCAATATGTATATACGGATTTTTATGTGCCAAACGCAGCGATAAATCTTTTTTGAAAGCGGCATGGGTGGGAATAGTAAAATCTTGACCATACATTTTGTTATAATCTTTAAGGATTTTAACAAGTCCATCTTCTTTAAATTCTACATCGCCTTTATTATCTATGCTTGGATCGAATAAACAAGTTGTTTTTAAAAAAGGAATTTCTTTTTTTATACGTTGATAATAGTCTATTGCTTCGGGAATACTGCTAGTTGCAAATATTGCATGGAATTTACCGTTGTGACTTAATGTTACCCAGTTGGTTTTTATATCTTCGATTATTTGATTTTTATGTTCGGAGGTATAATATTGAGTTTTTGGCACAAAAGCTTCTATACCCTTTATTAATTTACCGGATTCATCGTAAGAGTCAGCCATTTTTATTGTGGCGGAATTCATATATTTATAATATACTTCTGACTTTAAAGGGTCATTAATTGCTTCTTCTTCCGTTTTTGCTTTTGCCATATGTAAAGCTACGGCACGACGTAAATCTCTGTCTTTAAAGGTAAGTATTTTATATGCATCAAACCCGAGCACATTTTTATCTCTGATACCGTCGGCAATGCTGTAAGCATGAAGTTCTTTTCCGAAAATCGTAGAGGTTGTATTCATCTTTTTTTGATTTTCGGTTCTGATAGGTGTTCCGGTGAAACCAAAAAACATTGCATTCGGAAATGTTTCTTTTATAGTTTTAAGCATATCACCGAATGTACTTCGATGTGCCTCGTCCACAATAAATACAATACGTTTTTGAGCAATGCTTTCAATATCATGTGAATTAAGATTGCCGTCAGATTTTATATTGCTCATTTTTTGAATTGATGTAACTATGAGCGTATCTGCGACGGACACACTCTTTAATTTTGAAATTAATACATATGTATTTTCGGTAGCTTGAACGGTCTCGTTATCGTTTGCAAAGGCACGATATTCTTTTAAAGATTGAGTTCCGAGTTCTATTCTGTCAGTTAAGAAAATTACTTTATCCGCATCACCTGAATTGGCAATGAGTTGAGCAGATTTAAAACTTGTCATAGTTTTTCCTGAACCGGTGGTATGAAATACAAAACCGCCGCGCTGATTTTGGCTGTCCCAATGATTTTTTGATACCTCATCGGAAATTGCACAAGACGCATAGTATTGATAACTTCGCATAACTTTCAAAATGCCGTCGGAATTGTCAGCAATAGTGTAAAAACCGATAAGCTGGTGTGCCATAGGAATAGATAATAGCTTTGAAGCAATAGTTTGCCAATCGTTTATAGGATTGTTGTAGAAATCAGCCCAATGAAAGTAGTAGTCCGAATTGAATTTTCCGTCAGGACCCGGATTTGCAAAATAGACTGTTTCATCAGGATTCATTGCAACAAAAATTTGTATTAATGAAAATAATCCTGAAAATATTCCTTCGTCGGAGTATTTTTGTATTTGATTGTATGCCTGACTAACAGGAATTCCGCTTCGTTTCAGTTCAATATGAATAACGGGCATACCGTTAATAAGTAACATCAAATCTCCACGTCTGTCATTCAATAATTTTGATTTTGTGGGGAATAGGGGTTGTTTTACTATTTGATAACGACTTTGACCGGCAGCAATTTCGTTTCGGTCATATATTTTCAGACTTATTTCTTTTCCACAGTGTTCCTTGTCATTGGGGTTATCACGTTTAATTGATACTGTTTTACCGTTTATAAATCCGTTTAATTTAAGCGGTGTTCTAAGTTGAGCTATTTGTGTGATAATTTGTTGCATTTCGCCTTCGGTAAGAGGATAGTTGTTGAGGCGGTCAATACTGCGATTGTTGTTGTACAATATATCAGCCCAGTTTTGTATTAAATCTTTTTCGGTGGGGTATGTAATAATCTCTTTATCCCAACCATTTTCACTTAAAACTTTGATAAGTGCTGCTTCAAAGTCTGATTCTTTTGTAAATGTCATATAAATCCTCCTAATTAATTGTGGTGATTAAACAAATATTTTTCCAGTTAGTAATTTTTTTGTGTCTGCCTTACGCTGATGAAGGGTAATAAGGTTGTCGAGGTTGCGGAAGTAGGTGCCGATTTGTACTTGTTCGTCAGTTGATGTTGGCAACATTACATCAACTTTTCCTATTTCGTCCTTGTTTATTTTCATAGGAATTGCTGTTTTTAAAGTTCTATTGGATAAGCCATTTTGTACATAGTCTGATTGAATAGCATTACTCAAAAAAAACGGGTTTGTACTCCTATATTTCAATAATGCAAGACTTACGTAGTATGCTTTTAAGCCATTATCGGTTACTACATTTGTTGTTCCAACGTCACCAATTCTCGTCATAAGAATATCATTTTCTTGTGGATATACTTTATAATCTCTTTTGAAATCTTCTTCTGAAATATACTTTGATGAATGTAAAGTTGCAATATTTTCTACTGATAAAAACATTATTCCACCATCTTGATATTTTGGAGTTTGGTGTACACCATCATATATTCCAACTATATCCCTCAACTTACGCTGTTCCCAAACTTGCGGCAAAAAAGCTATTACAAAGCTTAAAATACACAATTTTAGTGCTTATATTTTTCCAGTATAAGCTTATCTATATCATCAAAAGCATTTTCTATTGCCTCAATATGGTATCTTTCATACATATTGTAAATTAAATCTGTAATTCCTAAGTTGTCCCACTGTTTTAAAACTTCATCTGTTGTACAACTTTTGTAATTGGCGTATTGTTCTAACAAAAATATGAAGAAACTGGTTTGCTTTGAAATGTTATGCATTGATTATTCACCTCGGATATAAATTGAGTTTCGGGGATTACCGGTAATTTGTTCACATTCCCACATTTCGAAGATTACATCAGGACAAAATTCCCACATTTCCAACTCCGGGTTTTCTAACATATGACAGGTTTCAGAGGAAATAAAGCTTCTTAATGCAGTTTGTTCATCATATCCGTATTTTTCACAAATTTGTCCGGTAATATCGGAAATATAGTCACTCAAAATAAACGGAATAATTTTATTCATTTTCAATAAACTCCTTTACTTGCAGTAATTTAAGCGCCTTTTCGGTCTTAAAAACATATTGGTCTTTTAATACTTGCGTTTTTAATCGTTTAATAGTTTCCGATACAGTAAGGTCACCGATAAGAAATCTTGAAAGTGTAGGCATAGTCTGGTCATTTGCAACAGGACCTATTACAATATCGGAATTATCAGGCTTGGACGTGCCTTGACGGTTGGCTGCTATGTATTTAAGCCATTGAGCATTTGGCTTTTCAAAATGACGAATTTTTAAAGTTTCAAAAAGTTTGTCATCTATTTCGTAAACACTGACAGTCGCAGTTCCTTGTTCGTTTCGTTCTTTTTTCAATTTCGCCCAACGTTGAGCTTGTTCGTAGTTTGATGTTAAGTAGAAACCTGTTCCAAAGTCAAGCTTTCTGCCGGATGTTATTATTTTTGGCTCTTTTATTGCTATATTGCTACCATGGTATAATATCATTATATTAAATCCTCCTTAGGAAACATCTTTTCAAGCATAGCTTTTTTGATTTTTTTCAAATTTTCTACCTTACGCTGATGAAGGGTGATAAGGTGGTCGAGCTGTTGAAAAAACATACCAATTTGCCGTTGTTCTTTACCCGATGGATAATGTTCAGCAAATTCCATCACATCAGTCACAGATAGATTTGTTTGTTTTGCACCATCATCAAACTGGAGAAAATATTTATTTCTATTCATCAATATGTGCAGATAATAAGGACACACATCTTCAATGGGTGTTATTCCTGCAATTCGTTGATTTAGCGTGTATTTATCGTTTTTGTCTACCAAGAAAGTACGAGCAATAGCTCTGCCATTCGGCACATCGCTCAATACAAAAGCAATCTCATTTTTGAATAACGGCTCAATTTGTTTATTTGAAAATTTGCGCACTTCACCATTTGTGGAAACGAATTTCGAATTGACAACGATGAATTTTCCCTGCTCTGAAATATCATTTTCGTGTGCTTTCCCATTACGGTATTTCGCCACATCTCCCAACTTACGCTGTTCCCAATCGTCAGTAAAACCTTTAAATCTGACTTCAGGAATACTATTACCATTTTTGGGAAACAACTTTTCGAGCATAGCTTTTTTGATTTTTTTTAGATTATCACATTTACGCTGATGAAGAGTGATGAGGTGGTCGAGGTTGGAGAACAACCGACCAATAAACTGTTGTTCATAGTATTTGGGTATAAAAATATCAATGTTATTTATTGCTGTTTTTGATAAACTTGGTACACCGGTTGACTCATCTTTCATTTTCCAGTCAATATTTTGAAATATGTCAAAGGCAAAATGCAAATCAAATTTTTCTGCTGGAATGGCATAAAACAATGTATCGACCGTCCAAAATGGAGCATATAGGATATATGGTTTATCTATGGTTCCTTTTCTTCCAATACCAATCGCATCTTTGTCATAAGATAACGCTTCGTTTACACTAAGCATATATCCACCAGTTCCGTAGACAGGGATAGTTCCTTCTTTCAAGTGTTTATAATCTCTGCCGTTACACACATCAACAAGTTCCCCCAACTTACGCTGTTCCCAAGGACCAGTAAAATCTTTAAAACGAATTTTAGGTTTATTATTTTTCATCACAAATCACCCAACAAAAGTGATTTTAATTCACTCAAGCCTTTCATATCAAATTCATCACCCACAAGGTCATCAATCATATCAGACAAAGCCTTAGAAGTTTCTTTAATTTGATTTTCTACTTCAAAATAAGTAGAAGAATATTTGTTTTGTAATGCGAGTATTTGGTTTGTCAAGTTATCTATAACTAAGTTAGGCATATTATTAAGCTTTTCGGTTATAGGTTTAATCCATTTATCAAAGAGCAAATTAAATACTTCTTCATCTGTAAGATTTTCGATTGTTTCCTTGGTTTTATCTTGCAATAAAGCGTCGTCGGTTTTTATTTGTATTTTTAATTTTTTTTCGGATTTGTTAAGTATTTCCGCTTGTTTAAGTATTTCTCGGGCAGAAACAGCTTCCGAAGATTTATCTTTATTCAATTCCTTTATTTTTTTAGAAATATTTTTAAATACAAAAGTATCACAATCTTCATTTAAAACATCCTTACAAATCTCTTTTTCATCTTCAGACATTGATTCTATAAGTGATTCGTATTTAGAAGGAATTTCGGCAAGCTGATTCTTTAAATTATTCAAAGCAGTGTAATCTTCAATCAACAAAGTGTGTTGAACCAATTCAAACGGAATAACATGTCCAACCCAGCCCTCTTGAATTTCCTCATCTTTACCGCCTTTCTTTTTGAGTACAAGGTTAGGGTCAACTTTTTTTGTGGCATTAAACCCTTCTGTTTGGATAATTTCGAGGTCAATAGAAATATTTACCCATTCATCATCAAGAATTTGATATGCTTCATATTTATCGATAATAGGAATATTATTAAATCTGTCAAATATATTATAGCATAGTTTATCCTCTGTGTGTGCAATGTTTAAGTTCAACATATTGCCAATTAATTCTGTATTCAGGTAATCGGGCAATGAATCAAAAGAATTTTTGAATTTTTGGTAAAATTCTTTGACATCTTTATGATTTTTAATCGAATTTTTAATGTCAGAAACAGCTAATTCAACATATGGTATTCCGTTATCGACAAACAAATCATTTTTTAAATTAGGAAAGGCAGACCAATATTTATTTAATTCTTCAAGTTCTGCGTTTGGAATACCACCGAACATAGATGCGTAAATATCCCAATTTTCAGCCTTTTCGGAAGAATCTATATAGCGTGGAATATTAAGATTATAGTCGTTATTTCGTATTTCTTCACGACTGATTTTTCTTGAATATTTATCTGTATCTTCACGGTTTATATATGTGTCTGTGATGCGTTTAATATCCGATGCCCGCAGTTTATTATTTTTGCCCTCTTTCACAAATCCTTTTGAGGCGTCAATTATAAGCACATCTGTATTTTCTCGTTCTTGGCGAAGAATCATAATAATTGTAGGAATACCCGTACCGAAAAATATATTTGCAGGAAGTCCGATTATAGCGTCAATGTGATTTTGCTCTATAAGATTTTTCCTTATTTCGCCTTCTTCACCTCCGCGGAATAATACACCGTGAGGAAGAACTATTGCCATAATTCCGTCAGGCTGTAAGTGGAATAAATCATGAAGTAAGAATGCATAATCTGCCTTACTTTTTGGTGCTAAACCGAACCTTGAATATCGCGAATCATGCTCCTTGTTTGTAGGGTCCCAAGCCTGAGAGTAGGGTGGATTGGAAACGACGGCGTTGACATATAATGGGTCATAAGTGTTGATCGGGTCGTTGTCATCAAAATAAGGCCAGTCTTCTTCAAGTGTATCACCGTTTCTTGTAACAATATTATCAGGATTGATTCCGCGCATTACTAAATTCATTCTTGTAAGGTTGTATGTATTTAATTTTAACTCTTGAGCATAGTACTTTATATTATCTTCATTTGCAATATATTTTGATACACTTTTACCTATATTTATAAGTAATGAGCCTGAACCGCTCGTAGGGTCATATATTTTTATTGTTTCTTTGTCTTTTAAGTGATTAGCGACTATTTCGGACATAAGTAAAGATACTTCGTGAGGTGTATAAAATTCACCGGCTTTTTTTCCTGCATTGGCTGCAAACATACTTATTAAATATTCATATATAAAACCCAATACATCATAATCCTGTTTTCCGTCCATCGGAATATCTTTTATTAATTGTAAAAGCCCGTTGATTGCTTTAGTTTGAGAGCCGGAACTGTCACCAAGTTTGCTAAGACCGGTTTGAAGCGTATCAAAAACCTTGTCAAAGACGTTTTTGTGAGTTTTTGAAATCAATCGATTAAAAGCGGAAAGTGCATCTCTTACATTTGAAACATCAAAATCATTACCCATTTCAAGCCATGTTGAAAATAGGTTTTCATATGATATGAAGTAACCGAGATTGGCTTGTACATATTTTACTGTTTCTTCGTCATCTTCCGTAACAGTAGGCAAAAGCTCCGAATCATATTCATTTTCTTTAAGAAACTTTAATTCTTTATCGGAAAGATATTTATAGAAAATAAAACCCAAAATATAATCTTTATACTCATTTGGTTCTATTTTTGAACGCATCTGATTTGCCGATGCCCATATCTTTTGTGCAAGTTGTTGTTTGTTCATTATTGTTCTCCCAATTATAAAACATTAATTTTACTCAAACTGTACCAAAGCGTAAGTATATATATCTATTATAACACAAATCATAAAAAATGGAATTGTTATTTTAATTTTTTTGATGAATTATATAAGAATAAGACAAAAAAGAGTTTGATTATGACAATCATAATCAAACTCTTTTACTAATCTATTCCATAATCCATCACCCAACACAACCGACACGGATAGTAACTACTGTGTGCACGGTAGATTTACTGATATTAAAAATTTTGGCAGTTTTGCGGACTGTGGCGTTATTTTCTACAATATACTGTGCCAATTCGACAGCCCGTTTTTCGATATAATCTTTCATTCTCCCACCGACCTTTCTGTATAGCATATATATGAAAAATCGGTGTAATTTATGAGATTAAACCATCACCAACAATCTTATTTTTCTTGACAAAATATTTAACATTACTTATAATAGTATTATTGACTGTTTATAAAGTATTAAGGAGAAATACAGGAGGAAATGAAACTTTAAATAACGTTATACAAGGTTTATCGGACGCTGTCGGTGCGTGAGATTCATCGGGTGAACGGCTGCTGCCGACTGCGTGGAACAACGCAAACAAGGCAAGAAAATTGAACTTTTTATATAACAAAAACGCATAATTTGTAAAGGCTGTATTTATGTACAGCCTTTTATAATTTTGGAAGGAGTTTTGAATTGTGAAATCAAAACAAGATTTGACGGTAGGAAACATAAATAAAAAACTTTGGGCGTTTGCGATACCGCTTATGCTCGGTAACGTAATGCAGCAGTTTTACAACTTAGTCGATACATGGGTTGTAGGAAAATACATAGGCGACAATGCTTTGGCGGCGGTCGGTTCGTCATATTCACTGATGACATTTTTAACATCGGTGATTTTGGGATTGTGTCTTGGCAGCAGTGCCTTTTTTTCAATAACATTCGGCGAAAAAAATATAAAACGACTGAAAAACGGAATGTTTATTTCGTTTGTTATGATAGGAATATTTTCACTCATACTGACGTTTGCGTCATTTTACCTTTGCGGCCGGATTATGAAAATACTTCAAGTGCCGTATGACATTCAAGGTATAATGAGCGAATATTTGAAGTGGATATTTGTAGGCATTTTCGCGACATTCCTATACAACTATTTTTCTAATCTTCTGCGAGGAACAGGCAATTCCGTAATTCCGCTTGTGTTTTTGTGCGTATCTGTGATACTTAATATCGGTCTTGATTTGTACTTTGTTTTGGTATTAAAGCAAGGCATACGCGGTGCGGCGATTGCAACTGTAATATCACAGTATATTTCGGGTATCGGACTTATGATATATGTGTATATTCATTATCCCGAACTTCGATTAAAATATGAAGATACAAACTTTGTAAAACGTACGGCATACGACATAGCAATACTGTCGGGAATGACGTGTCTGCAACAGTCTGTAATGAATTTCGGCATACTTATGGTGCAGGGGATTGTAAACAGTTTCGGTACAAAAATTATGGCGGCGTTTGCTGTTTCTGTGAAAATCGACACCATTGCATATATGCCTGTACAGGATTTCGGAAATGCGTTTTCGACTTTTATCGCACAAAATTTCGGCGCGGGCAAGTATGACAGAATAAAAGACGGAATTAAAAAAGCACTCAAAAGTGTTGTACTGTTCTGTATTTTTATCAGTGCGATTGTGTTTATTTTCGCAAAACCGCTTATGATGATATTTGTAAATGCCGAAAGCACGGAGATTATAAACATCGGCGTACAGTATTTGCGTATAGAGGGTGCTTGCTATATCGGCATAGGTATTTTGTTTATGCTTTACGGATATTACAGAGCTATAAATAAACCGAGTATGTCTGTTGTGCTTACGGTTATTTCTTTGGGAATAAGAGTAGTGCTTGCGTATGTTTTGTCTCGTGTTATCGGTGTAGTCGGTATTTGGTGGTCAATTCCGATTGGTTGGTTTATCGCGGATGCGGTCGGAATTTGTTTTTATTTATTTAAGTTTGACAGGTAATATTTTGTGAGATATAATTATATATAAGATTAGTTAGCGGTTGAATTTGCGTGTTCGGTGGCTTTGACAACAGAAAAAACGGCGTTTTATACAGCGGTACGCTTGATGAAATCAAATCGGAAACAATAAAACTTATAAATACGGTCGGAAAAAAAGGTACAATACTGGGGGCGGATTGTACGTTGTCAAATGATATTGATTTGTCACACATAAAATGCGTGGCGGATACTGCAAGAAATATATAAGACGAAAAACGGGGTATATAAATATGTGGAAGATAAGGGATTTAAAGAAAAAGGCAAGGGGAACTTTTAAGCGGAATTATGTCGGCATTGTTATAACGTGCTTTATCGCGGCCGTTGTTATGGGCAGCTTTATTAACCCGCTAAAAGAAGTGAGGACAATAAAAGACACTTATTTCGACCAGCTTAACGGAACGGTGCTTTTTGCGGAAAATCACAATTCCGATATGTCGAATACGGAAGTTGTCGATAACTTTTTAGGCAAGAGCGGTGAGGAAAGTGAAAGAGCACAGCATTGGACAAGAGGTGTACTGTCGGTGTTTGCGAAGAATACCGAGGGTGCAGGTAACTTTGTTTACGGTGTTTTAAATTCGATAAATCAAATTGTGTTTAACGACCGAGTGAGTGCCGGTGTTACTATTGCAATCGGCTCGTTGATTTATTTGCTTATAGCCATTCTTTTTACGAAGGTTTTGCTTATCGGACTGTATCGGTATTTGCTTGAAATTCGAGTCTACACAGGCACGAGAATTTCGCGAATATTGTTTCCGTGGTCTATAAAAAAGGCACTGCATATTGCATGGGTGATGTTTGTAAGAAGTGTGTATTCACTTTTATGGTGCTTAACGATAGTCGGCGGATTTATTAAGATTTATTCATATAAACTTGTACCGATGATTATTGCGGAAAATCCCGAATTGAGTGCAAAAGAGGCTATAAAACTTTCTGAAGATATGATGAAAGGGTATAAGTGGAGAGCATTTTTGATTGATTTGTCATTTATCGGTTGGGATATATTGAATATACTTACACTTCAGATTTTTGGTGTATTTTTCCTTGAACCGTATAAACGTATGACGACAGTTGAACTTTATATGACGTTGCGTGAAAAAGCAAAGGAAAGAGATATTGAAAATGCGGATAGGCTGTGCGATAAATTGCTTGAAAGTGAAGTGACAAGCGGAATATATCCTATTAATGAATACTTCATAACAGTGCCTAAGGGCAAGAAGTGGATACAGGAAGATTATGAACGTGATTACGGATTATCGTCATTGATACTGATATTTTTCACATTTGCAATGATAGGTTGGCTGTGGGAAGTGTTATTGTTCCTGTTTACAAGAGGTGAATTTATCAACAGAGGTACTTCACACGGACCATGGCTGCCGATTTACGGCGTAGGCGGTACGGTTGTACTGATTGTTTTAAAAAAATTCAGAAACAAACCGTGGCTGACATTCCTTTTGTCAATGGTGCTGTGCGGTGTAATAGAGTATTTTACATCGCTTATACTTGAAAAAGTTCAGGGTATGCGTTGGTGGGATTACAGCGGATATTTTATGAATTTTCAAGGCAGAATTTGCCTTGAGGGATTGGTTGTGTTTGCACTCGGCGGTTGTGCGGCGGTGTACCTTGTAGCACCGTCACTTGACCATCTGTTTTGCAAAATTCCTATGAAAATTAAGAAGATTATATGTGTCGTACTTGTAGTCCTGTTTGTCGCGGATATGGCGTATTCGGCATTTGTGCCGAATATCGGCGAGGGGATAACGGATAATGATGTGGCGAGAATAGAAATTAAAAAATCCGACGTATTGATTGCGTCGGATTTTTTGTTGATTTGATTTTTGGAGCTGTTGACGTTTCGTTTGCGGGCTTTTTGTTTAGAAGAATATAACAAGCGAGACGATGAACATATCGTCTGAATTTGAAACATTCATAACACCGTGATACTTGTCAACAACGGCATTGACCGATTCAAGTCCCAAGCCGTGCATACCCTTTTTAAACGACAGGAATTTTGAACCGATTTTCTTAACGTTGCCGTCAAATGTATTTTTTAAATCTAAAATCAATTTGTTTTTATCAGCGGTACAGTTCAGCACAATTCGCCTGTTTTTAAGCGGTGCCTTAGAACAAGCCTCCATAGCGTTTTCGACAAGATTACCGACCAAAATACTAAAATCAATATCACTCATAGGCAGTCCGTTAGGGACTGACACCGAGGTTTTAAAGTCGATAGAATTTTTGGCCGATGAAGAAACATAGAAGTGGAGCAGAGCGTTAAGCGTAAGATTTTCGCAGAAAAACAGCGGTACTGTGTCATTTGTTTCGCTTGAATATTCTTTGAGGTATTCTGCAATTTTATCAAATTGACGATTATTTGCAAAGTCGCTTATTACTCTGAAATGCTGACGCATATCGTGGCGGAGCTTTCGTGTTTCTTCGATTTGTTCGGTTATGTGGACATAGTTTTCCTTGTAAAGATTTATCTGACGTTCCATAAGTCGTCGTTCGTCATCGAGAACAATATTTCGTCTGTAATTATCTATAATACTTGCCCAGTATACAAAGTACAGACAGCCCAAAATCGTAAGTATACCTATTTCAACCGATTGGTCGGTGTAAATCGAGTCATAAAGCGGTTGAATAATGTAAAGTAATAACGATACAGCAAAGCAAACATTGCCGAACAGAAAAATTCTGCCGTATTTTATATCGTTAAAGACCGCATAAGTGCCTATTGCGACAAGATAAATTGCGGCTAACCACTCAAACACATTGCATAGGGTTGAAAGGAAAGTACATAACGGTGCACTTAAATAAGGTGTAAATATACCGTATACAAATGCGATTGCACAGAATACCGAACCGCATATTTCGGAAATACTGCTTACGTTTTTGTTCAAATTGCAGAGCCTGTTTTGGAGCATTATAACCATCAAATACACAAAGTACGTGCAAAAATACTCAAATACATATGAAAAATTACCGCCCATGGAGAAACACAAATTGATCAGCGGATGATTTAGGTAAACGGCATATGTAAGGCACATAAAGAAGAACATATACGAATAATTGCTTTTGCCGCTAAGTGCGAGAATAAGCGAGAATAGTGCACCGAAGAATATCAATGTCATGATAAAGTTGTTTATCAGAAATTTAAATGCTCTGGTGATATTAATTGAATACGGTTTACCGAGTGTCGGCGGTGACGTAATTCCTGCTCTAATGCCGGATGCGTCCTTGACGGCGATTGTTATATATGTTTCGCCGGAGGCATTGAAAAATGTGCAGCGGTTTTGTATTTGTGCTTTGTAATTATGTGTATCGCCGACCTTTAAATACAGTTTGTCGTTGATGTACAGTTCATATGCCGAGTAAACCTGAGGCATTTCAAGTGCATAAAAACCCTCTTTTTCGGGGAAGTTTATTTTCATTCTGTATGTTCCGATAAAGATATTGTTTTTTGTTTGGCTTGTGTACGCTGACTCAGTATCGCCGATTGAAATATATTTCATATTCGGAAGTGAAGTTTGATTTTTAAAATATGTCGGAGTGAGAAGTGCGTCTTCGTAAAATTCCCAATCCTTTATAAGAAAGTGAAACGAATTGCTGTCAATTTCCTCTTGCGAAAGCGTCAATACGCCTTTTTCGGGCTGGAGCTTGCTGTATGTATATTTGTTATTGAAAATATATAAAAATTCTGTAGTCAAAGAGATAAGAACTATTGCGATAATAAAAATTACCGCAATAGTCTTAACGCGTTGCTTATTTTACATAGTAATCATAGTGACCTTTATTCTCTTATAATATCTTTTAATTCATAAGTTAAATACTGTTTCTTTACCTGTTGATTTTCACGTTTTTTAATCGGAACATAATCTCCGTTTTGCATTAAAAAATCATTGCCCGAAACAGTGTTGACGTAATCAAAATTTACGATAAATCCTTTACAGCAGTTTGAAAAACGGCTGTCTTCTGTCAAAATTGACGCACACTGTGAAAATGTGTTTTGAATTTCAATCGTCTTGTCCTTCAAATGAAGCCGGACTTTTCTGTTTGTAACATCTATGTACATTATCGAATCATATGCTATTTTAAGTTTTATTTCGGGTTTTGTTTTGTACAGAACCGATAATGCTTTTGAAGGTTCTTCGTATTTTTCAAAATATCTCTGCATAAGTGACTCAACTGCATCTTTTGTTATCGGTTTTACAAGATAACAAAAAGCATTTACACTGTAACTTTCACAAGCGAAGTTATTGCTTGTGGAAAGGAAGATGATTTCAACCGAACTGTCTGTTTTGCGTACAGTGCTTGCAGCTTCAATTCCGCTCATACCCGGCATATATATGTCAAAGAAAATTATATTATATTTGTTGTTTTCAAATTGCGTGACAAAACTTTCGGCATCGGAAAAGTCGGATATTGTAACGTTCATATTTCTTTCGGAGAAATATTCGTTAAGGTAATTTACAAGCGTTTCTCTGCCGACGGCTAAGTCATCAACAACTGCAATATTCATCGTGTTCACCGCCTTATGGATTTAAGAGCTGTCAACATTTTGCCGATATACTCTGATTATATTATATCATTGTAAAAATAATAATTCAACATATAAAATTGAGTTTCAGTTAATAAACTTGAGTTTCGGTGCGGAAAATTGCTTTTAAAACTTGCAGAATGCGTTTGATGCAAAATCTATTGAATTTTGATTTTCGGTATATTATAATTTTATCAGAAAGCAATGAGATACAGCAGAATATAAGGAGATATGAGATGGGATTTTTTGATTCATTTAAGTCCGGAGCAAAAGATGTCTTTAAGGGGTATGATAAAGTTAAGCTGAAGGATAAGATTACATATGATGAACTTTATGAGATTATGAAAGACGAAACATATTCTGTCGGCAAACCTGAGATTACGGGTTCGGGATTAATGAGATGTATTCAATTTCCTGCTGTGGATAAATATAAAATCCAAATTGCTATAACTTCAAAAACGATTACAATTTCAAAAATATACAGCGGTGCAGGCGGTTTGGCGAAAGAGATAATCGGTGATGCTTTTACAAACGGAATGTATGATATAGTCAATGAAGAAAATATTGACCTAAACAGAGCAACCAGAGAAGTAGGGGAAAAGCTTAAAGTTCTTTTGGAAAAAAGGGGCTTGGCTTAAAAAATATAAAAAAGAGGAATAAATTTCTTAATCGATGCATATTAATTAAGAAGTACGTTAAAAGGAGGAAATGGAATGAAATCAAAGGTAGTAGCATTAATTCTCTCTATCTTTTTGGGGGAACTTGGAATTGATAGATTTTATCTTGGCTACATAGGTACAGGTATTTTAAAATTAATAACCTGTGGGGGATTCGGAATTTGGTGGCTTATCGACTTAATTATGATAGCAACAGGAAAACTTAAGCCAAAAGACGGCTCAGAGTATGCAGAATAATAAAAATAATTTTTTTAAAATGAAAGGACAAATATATATTATGAAAAAGAAAATTTTAATTATGGCAATGATTGCCGCTATGTCAGTAACAGCTTTAGCAGGTTGCGGAAGTGATGCAGATACATCATCAGACACAACAACATCAAACGTAACAACAACTTCTGACGATACAACATCATCTGATACTGTTATCGATGATGAAACATTCGCACAGCTTCAAGACATCTATTCAAACCTTGTTAAACTGCATACAACAGTTGCAGACGCTGTAAATGACGGTACAATCGAGGCAGATGCAGAAACAGTTGATCTTCTAAATCAAGCTGCCGACGTAATCAAAGAAATTGGCGATATTGAACAGACTGATTTCACAGATGAAGACGAGGCACTACAGTTGGTAGATTCTATGTCAAAAATGGCTGATGGTTTGGCTGCCGTTGCAGGTGTTGACGCAGAATAATTGATTTAGAAATTTAAAACAGTCCCCTAAAAAATCCGATATTTTATTGGACTCCATATAAAATATAAGTGCATTTTATCAGTACTGCAAAAATTGAAAAGCGGCAGCATTAGCTGTCGCTTTTGGAGTAATTGGGGATGTTTTTTGAAAGAGAGAGATTATGGCAAAGAAAAAAGGGTGTTTATTTAAAATAGGAATTGCATTATTAATATTTATAGGCTTGATATTTGTGTTGTTTTGTATGGTTTTGATTATGCCGTCGGAGGAGTATGAAACGATTAATTACGATATTCCGAATATGCGTGATTATTATACTCACATAAAGGGCAACGGAGAGGATAAAGTTACACTTATGGTGTATATGGTAGGTTCTGACCTTGAAAGTGACGGCGGAGCGGCGAGTGAAGATATTGCCGAAATGGCGGCGGCAAATGCGGATAATATTAATATTACATTACAGACAGGCGGAGCGGCCGCGTGGGAAAATGCAAGCATAAGTGACGGAAAAACGGAACGTCATATAATTAAAAACGGTGAATTGCAGAACGTGGAGAACTTGGGTGAAACACAAATGACGTCCCCTAATACGCTGACTGATTTTATAAAATGGTCTGCCTCAAATTATCCTGCCGACAGATATGAACTTGTGCTTTGGAATCACGGCGGCGGTACGGCACTTGGTTTCGGATATGACGAAATGTATCCTGATGATATGCTGTCGCTGTCACAGATAGGAAATGCTCTGTCAGACAGCGGAATTAAGTTTGATATTGTAGGCTTTGACGCGTGCCTTATGGGTACGATTGAAACGGCATATATGCTTGAACCGTATGCGGATTATCTTGTTGCGTCGGAGGAATATGAGCCGGGAACGGGTTGGTATTACAGTGAATGGCTTAAAAATTTGTCTGACAATACGTCAATGTCGACTGTCGAAATAGGTAAGAAGATTGTGGAGGACTATATAAACGGTCCTGATTCGAGTTTTTTTGATTCAAATACGCTTTCAATCGTAGATTTGAGAGAAATTCCTTATACATATTCAAAGCTATGCGAAATAATGCAGCAGGAAGAAGGAGTTTTGGACAGTAGATATTCCGTAATATCACAGGCAAGATACAATGCAAAATCATTCGGTGACGGTGAGTATGAACAGATTGATATAAAGTCATATCTTGAAGAATGCGGCAAGAGTGATACGGAACTGGGCAAGGTGCTTAGAAGTGCGGTTAAGTATTCGGGCAGTTCGTCTTACAATTCGAACGGACTTGCAATGTATTTCCCGTATGACTATCCCGACTATTATGCGGAAATAAAAACAGAAACAGATAAGTTCGGTTATAACGGCTACAACAGCTTTTTCGATAGATTTTTGAGCATTATGGGTACAGGACAGATGAATTATTCGAGTGAGAATGATTACAGTGATTATTCTTGGTATGACAATACAAATTACGATACCTATAATGTATCAGATGAGTTGGAAGTAAAGGACAAGGGCGATTATTTCGCATTGTCGCTTTCGGACGAGGAATGGGATAAAATAAACGGAATTAATGTATGGGTGTATGTTGATGACGGCGATGGTTACGTTGACTTGGGTTCGGACAATGTGTATGAATTTGACGATGACGGTGATTTAATGGTTGATTTCGATTATTATTGGGTTGCATTAAACGGTCAGGTTGTTCCGTTTTACTTTGAATACGAAACGCCGGAGAACGTAAAGGACGGATACACATACGGCTATGTCCCTGCGGTGCTTAACGGCAACGAGCAGATTAAAATAATGATTTATTGGGACGAAAAGCACCCCGACGGTTATTTGGCAGGTTACAGACCGTACAGCGAAGAAGAAAATATATCAGTTCCGCAAAAAGGCTTTAAGCAACTTAAAAATGGCGATACGTTGGAATTTTTATGCGATTACTATACATATGACGGTGAATATGACGGAGTGTACTCATATGGTGATAAAATCGTTGTAAACGGCGATATTACTGTAGGTTATGAGTATGTCGGCGAGTATGACACGAATATTTGTTATGAGCTTACCGATATATATAACAACAGTATAACAACCGAAATGATAGAACTTAAAATGAATTAAAAAACTATATGGAGGGAAAGAAGATGAAAAAATTTATAAGCACATTACTGTGTATTGTATTTGTTGCGGCACTTATGCCCGCACAAATTGCAAAGGCAGACAGCGATGTTATGAGTGTCGCAAATCAAGTAAAAGTACCTATATTGAATGAGCAAACGTACAACAACAAAAAACTTATGAATAAGTACACACGCGATATGTCGGATTGGTGGGCAACCGATTTGACATTGACGGCGGGAATGTTGTTCAAGAGATGTGATGTGGATAATGCGTATTATCAATACTGGGGTTCAATCAATGAGGCGGTTGAAACTATGGGTATGGCTTACGTTTCGACATTCAGAGGACACGATAGCGGATTTTGGTCAACGAGTTTTAAGCTTAAAGACAGCGTTGCAAACAATTCCGTATTTCCCGAATTGGAAGCGACAGGTCAGCTTATGATGAGGTTCGGCGCTAATTTGATAGGTAATCACGCAAAAATGTCCTTTAAGAATACTATGATTCAGGGTGAGGGGAAAAAGGACAGCGGTTGGTTTAAACTTCAAAGCGGTGATACGTTAAACAATAAGTTTAAAATGCAAGGTGTGTTTGATGCAAAAGTAAAAAAACCATATGTGTTCTTTGCCGATATAACAAAGCCAACTGTTAAATCGGCAAGCATGAACGGCACTGTACTGTATCTTGATATGGGTGAAAAGCTGAGAAAGATTGAAAACGGAAAGATTACGTTGACGCTTTATGCGACAAACGTTGAAAGCGGTGTTCAAAATATGGAACTTACTGCGACTTCCGGCGGTATAAACGGAAATGAAATATTTTTCTATGTACACGCACCTAAAAATGTTAAGGAATATCAAATTACGAAGATTAAGAGCGTAGAGTATGACAAAAAAGAGTACACCGGTCAAATGTACGGTATAGCTTATGCTGACAAATATTTGGCGAGAAACGAAGAACCGCGATTTAAGGTTATAGACAACGCACCGGGATTAATTCCGGAATACTTTACCGCCACATCTCCGATTACGGACTATGCCGGCAACAGCCTTGACATTCATACAAAGGATTTGACGGGTTACTCACTTTTAGTCGATAAAAAAGTACCTGAAATTGACAGCGTTGAAATTGCGGGAAATATGATAGCGGCAGATTCAACGTCATATTCACAGCCGAGCGATTGGCCTGAAGATATTGACAAGAGCAGTGTGTTTGCAGGTGTCGGCGATACATTAACTTTTTCTGCAATGACAACGGAAAAAATTAAAACGAGCGAAAAAAGTTCAATGACTGCAGAACTTAATATATCGCAAAACGGAAGTAAAGCAGTGCTTGAAACCGAAAAATTTGAAGATATGTATGACGGCGTAAACAAGCGGACGGCAACGAAGATTACGTTTAAACCGATTACGATAACCGCCGATATGACTTGTGATAATAGCGAGCCTATAAGAATTGAAAAAATAAACACGGCAAACGTAGTCGATTTGTATAATAATGAGTTGGCAACGCAGAAAATATCGAAAAATCCGAAACAGCAGATTTATTTTGACAATATCGCACCGACTGTAAATGTCGGTGAAATAACCGGTGATGTAAACAGCGGTGAATTTTGCATACCGCTGAATTTCAGTGACGGAAAAGGCACGGTATCTGATTTTGACGGATTGACGGCAAGTTTTGCGTGGTGCTATGACCAAGATAAGCAAATTCCGTTTAAGTATGCTGTGACGACTTCCGCCGATACACCGAGTGAGTATAAAGAATCGGTGCTTAACAACGAAAATAACCTTGCGTGGAATAAATTCGATTTGCCTGTAAAAGATTATTACTTACATATTAAAACCGATAATTCCGAAATCAAAAACACAAAACTTTATTTCAGAACAGAGGACTGGGCAGGAAATGTGGGTGAACAGTCTGTTGATACGGATATAAATATTGACCGTGTAGCACCGAGTATTGCGCTTATGTCGATGAATACCGAGTATGAAAACGACACCGCAAAGATATTGGCAAAGGTACGTGTAACCGATTTTAACACGGACGGCTTGAATGTTAAATATCAGCTTGTAGACAAAGGTGTTGAACCGACCGACAGTGATTGGTCGGAGGGCTTGCTTAATGACGGAGTTTTTGACTTTGAAACTAAATTTGACGCGGCACAAAAATATGAAAAAGAATTGCTTGTGTATGCGACAGACTTTAAAGGTAACAAGTCGAATGTTTCACGTTATGAGGTGTATGCCGACTTGACAAAGGCAAAGGCAAAATATATGGTTGTAAGCGATTTGTCACAGATACATACAAAGCCTGATGTGCAAATTTCGGCACCTGACAATCCCGACAATAAAGCTAATGCCGCCACACGTGTAACACTTACAATGGGTGACAAGACTTACGCAAGCGTATATGACAGTGCTGACAGTAAAAACATATTTGATTTTGACGGCACATGGTATGCGGTTACATACAACGAGGATAAAACCGGTTTTGACGGAGTAACCGCTCTTACGGCGGACGGAGTGAATGAACTTAAAAACTTTTACGGCACAGTAAACGTAAAATTTGAAAGTGCGTTTGCAGATTTGACACCTGTAAGCGGTGCAAGTATAAAGCCGTCAAATTCCGAAGAAGAAGTGACATATCAAGCGGAGGGCGACTTTAATGTTATGACCGCACCTGTACTTGATAATGTATATAATCTTGAATTTACTTCAATAAAGGACAGTAACGGAGATGTTATTAAAGCCACAGGCGTGGGTGATGACAAGCACATAAGAAGAAACGGCGATATGACTGATGTCAGAATTAATTTTGAATTGTCAAATACAAAAATTGCCGATTGGGTTACGGATAATTTGGACTTTGATAAATCGTATGTGACAATAACAAATTCGGAAAACAACGAGGTTTACAACGCAAAGTTAAGCAGAAATGCAAGCCAAACTCTTGCAATGCCGCTTAGAGATAAAGACGGTAACTTGCTTGGAACGGATACATACAGAATTGCGGTTTATTTGTATCAGACAGGCAGTGACAGCCCTGCCGAATTTAAGTGCGATACGGCGGTACTTCTTGACAATATCAAAACGTCGGCAGATGTCGGTGTAAACAGATATGAAATTATTCCCGAACACGAATATTACCCTATTCCTAATCCGATACCGTCAATCGTAAAAGAAAGCGATACGGCATTTAAAACAATCAATATCGGTAATGTTGAATTTAAGGAGATTGACCGTAATGAAGATGAGGGATATTCTTTAGAACAGAATATGGCACATATCGTCAAAATGACGCTTAAGAGCAATGATGTTTCAAAAGAATTGTGCGGTGAAACAATCGGTAAGGCAGAAGGATTTCGTTTGTGGAATAAAGCGTGCAATGGCGGAGAAGATTTACCGTTTGAAAAGACTACTGACCTAACAAGAGAATACGAGATAAATTTAATGCAAAACCCTGCAAAAGAAACTCTTGACGGAGTAACGGCAACGGGCGGTTTGCAATTTGAAAAGGGAAGTAACACTTTCTGTTATCAAGTTAAATTGGAAAACGGCAATGTATCGCCGATATACGAGTTCACGGTAAATATGGTTGAAAGTATACCGCAGATTGCAATGGATTTTGATATGAACGAATCGCAGAATTATACGGATGACAACGGAACAATGCACGTTATTTCCGCTGATGCAACCGTAAAAAATGCTTTCTCCGAAAACGGTAATGTGACGGTATATTATGTTCACAGAGATGATTACAGCAGTTGGACTGCCGATGAAATCGGACTTGACGAAGTTGCTGAATTAAAGGGCAAGGAGATTTTTAAGTATCAAAGCTATACAGAGAACGAAAAAAATAAAAAGAATCTAAATTGTGCATTTATTGCGATAGACGAATGCGGTAATTCTGTTTCATATATTCCGCAGTTCAAGGAAAAAACGAAATATACCTTTGAAAATGATGCATTGACAGTAACTCAAGCAAATCTTAACACATATAATTCGGGCGATTATATTTATAATTTTTATGCCAAAAATCTTGACATGGACAAAAGCTCTTTTACAGTTGTGAAAGACGGTGAAACGTACAATATGCCTATGAAAAACTATCAATATCCGAATGAGTTGGGTTTTGAGGGTGGTTATTATCGTGAGGACAGCACGTCCACTAATTTGAGTATAGACTTTACAAGACCATGGAGTGTGGAAAAGGCAGGCGAGCCTTTCTTTGACAGTATCACGTTTAACTTTGTAGGCGTGCATGGTGACACAGCAACGAGAACGTATACCAAAGATGATGAAAATTACGGAAGCTTGGTAACGAACTTTAAATATGAAAAACCGCGATTTGTTGACGTTTCTGATGACGATTCATTAGCGGATTACAGTTATATCTGCAATGACAGAGGTGTTAAGGTATACTTTAACGGATATTTAAAATTAAAGGGCGATACGGTTTATGCGTCTGCTCACTATCTGCCGATATACTCAAACGGTACATACGAAGTTGAGGGCGAGGATATGTTCGGCAATACATGGACAATACCTGTAACTGTTACACTTCTTGCAGACGGTCCAAAGGTTACAATGTCAACTTTGTATAAGACAAAGGGCGATATTACGGCGAATATCGAATATACTTCTCCCGTAACTGTTACGGAAAATGACGGAAACACATTTGCAAAAATCGAAAACAACGGAACAAATAACGTAACCGTAACCGCAACACAGCCTACAAAGGTTACAATGAAGTGGACGGACAACGGAGCTGAAAAGAGTAAAATATTAAATATAACCAATAATGAGATAAAACCGATAAAGCCGAAAGTTGTATGGGATTATGACGAAGATGATGTGGTTGACGGCTGTATATACGGCGAAGTAACCGCAAAGCTTGTTGATGAAAACGGCTCAACACTTGTTGATACCGCAACGGGCGAAACACCGAGCCATACATTCTATCCTAACAGTGAAACGGAATTTACATTCAGGAATTACAAAAATCAAAATGATACTTTGGGTGAAGATTATACAGTTACGCTTGATGTAACACTTAAAGATTATCAGCCGCCCGAAGAATATGTCGATACAATGCCGCCGAGTGTTGAAATGGTTGGTTATACTGTAAGGGGCGGCGTGGCACAAAGTAAAAAACTTGTGCTTAATCTGTATGATGATAACAAGCATTACTTAAATCCGTCACTTCCTGATTTAAGCGGCGGAGGCTATGAAACAGTTACCGACAGTATATCATTTATGAAGAAAATGGGTTGGTCGTCACATTACAGATTTAATGTAATCGTGTCTGATATAAACGGTGTAAAGCTTATTGCAAAAGCGGGACTTAATGCCGAAACACCGACATTTGATTCAACAAGCGATACGATTGACGGAGTGAGTGTAAACGGCAGAACCGTTGATATAACAAAGAATGCGGAATTTACATTGTTTGCAGTCGACAGCTGTAATAATGTCACCGAAATTCCGCTTGTTGCGGATAACTTGGGCGAAGCACCTCAGCCGCATTTACAGAAAGTCGTGTCGGGCGATATGCAGACCGTAAAGGTATACCTAATACCGCCTGAGGACAGTGACTTTACAAACCTTGTTATGACTAATGACAACGCAAAACAGGAAACAAGTGACGGAGAATACAACGGATTGTATTATATAGAAGTAACAGGCAACGAAAATATTGTTATAAACTACACATACACATATAAAGGTGAGAACGAAAGCGGTGAATTAAAAGCAGCCGTTACGGAAATAGACAATTCACCTGCAAATAAAATCAGTGAAGTTTGGTCTGAAAACGCAAAGAGCAGTAAGACGAATAAATCCGTTACGGCACAGCTTAGATTTGATAAGCTCATCACGAAAGCGGAATGGAAAAATCAAAGCGGTTATCTTCCTGAAATATATAAACTTGATAATCAAGTTACAATTTCATATTCGGAAAATGCACCGACTATGACGCTTGTTTGCACAGCCGTAAACGGTCAAGTGTGTGAAATTACTTTGAATGAGGTTAAGAACATCGACAAAAACGCACCGATTATTACCGAAACAATTCAGCCGTCCGAAAATCACCGTAAAGTGACAGTGACTTTAAAAGCTGACAAAGAAGTTATTTTCAGAGAAAACGGAAAACAGGGAACTGAATTTACAAGAGTGATAAACGCAAACGGCGAATATGTATATCACTTTGCGGACGCTGCAGGCAATCTGACGGAAAAGGTTGTTAAGGTTGATAGCATCATTGATAAAGATTTGTCGCTTACATTCAGTCTTGCAAGTGACGGTACAGACAGTAAGGAGTCACCGGATAAACTCGGTCGTTTAAAGGTCGGTGACACTGTATATGTGAGTGCAAACAGAAACTGTACGGTAACATGGAACGGTGACACAACAGGTCAAAATCTTACGGCCGGTGCGTGGACGAAGTTAACCGTATCGGAGGATTTGGCAGGCTTGTATCCTACAATAAAGGCAAAGGACGAATATTCAAATACAAAGTATTATCACTTTAAGCAGATAGCAATGCCGGATAAAAAAGCACCGACTATCAAATTGAAAAAAGAAACGGTGGAAATCGACTTAAATTCAGAAGATATTTTGTCACAGCTTAAAGCGAATATGACGGTAAGCGACAACGAAACCGAAAAGGACAAAATCAAGCTTGATGTTACTTACACAAAACCGCAGACAACGGGAACGGTAAGGGTGACTTATACCGCAACCGACGAGGCAGGAAACAGCAGTGAAAGATACGGATATATCTATTTCTATGAGGATACTCAGCTTAGAGTCAGCGTAAACGGTGAGTATATTTACAGAGATATGATTGTGCTAAGCAAAAACGAGGCACAGAACATTGTCGTTGAAAGCAATGGCGAGCCGTACAGTGTTAAATATAAAAACGGTATAAAGACAGTCGGTCAAATGAAAATCGGTGCGACTGAATTGGCGAAGAATAAGGATAATACAGAGCCGATTACATTCGTTCCGAAAAAGGCGGGGTATTATACATTTAATGTACAAACACAGGGACGTGACAATTACAGATTTGTAATTTACGTTCAATAATGAAAAAAGGAGGTTTACTATGCTGCAAAGATTAAAAAAGATTATATCAGCCTTAACCGTAACAGCTATGATTTTCGGTATAATGCCTATCGGCGCGTTTGCCGAAAATCTGAATAAGGCGGATTACGAAGAATTGAACGACGGTTATTTGAAAGTCGTTGTTTCGGCGAAAAACGGCGGTTTTCTGATAGATACCGTTGAGGGAGATAAGCTGAACAAAGCAGATGATAATAAATATCTTTTGTTTCCCGATGAAAATTATGATACATCATATACCTCTTTTCGTGTAAAAAGAGGTGATGAGGTAAAGGACTATATTTTCGGAAGAAAATACGGTTTCTTGGGCAAGGACAGCAGTGACGTCACTTTGGTGAAAAACAGTGACAACATTGTCGCAACGTGGAGCGTTGACGGTTTGATTTTTACGCAGACCGTCACGCTTGCAAATACAAAATCGGCTCTGCACGGTATGGCGTCAATTTCATACGGTGTAAAGAGTACGGACGGAAGAAGTGCGGACAGTGTTCAGGCAAGAGTTATGCTTGATACCGCACTCGGTTATCAGGATTATGCGGTGTATGAACTGACGAAAAAGGACAGTACATATGAGCAGATACAATCCGAAACGGTTATTGATAACTCTGACGGAGAAGCATACAACAACGCATTGTTCGGATATGACAATCCGAAAGCACCGTCCGTAACGGCTTATACGGTGAATGCGTCGATTAACAATAAAATTGTCGCACCGTATCAAATAGCGTTCGGACATTGGAACAACCTTGCGTCAAGTGTATTCGATTTTGAACCGGATAACTCGTTGACATTTACAAATCCGTATAACGAAAAATATTTGACTGCCGACAGTGCATATGCTTTGTATTTCGATATGGGCAGTGTGGCGGCAAACGGTGAGGGCGATACCGTTGCGACAAATTACGGTATATATTCAAACGTAACCGTAAATAACGATGATAAGGTTGCAATAAATTTTTCATCTGAACTCGGAGCAATGCAGCTTACCGATACAAAAGACGAATACAAACCGCAAACGGCAGGCGGTAAAAACGGTGATTTCAGCGTGTCAACGCAAATTAAAAACGTGTCGCAGAACGAAATGAAACAAATTGCCGTTGCGGTATATCCGCAGGAGGGAATAACACCGTATGATTTGTCGGGTAATCTTGACGTTACAGCTTCATATTCAAACCCTTTCAGTGTTGATATTATAGATTTTAACGCAGATGAAGAACGACAGGTTGTGTTTAATTTTAATGCCGAACCGCTTACGGCTACCGATTACAGAAAAATCGAAGTGCGTTGTTATGACGTGAGCGGAACGGACGGTAAATTACTTTCCGAAAACTTAATCGGTCAGAGAAGTATATATCTTCTTTGCCCGGGTGCAACAGGCGACAGGGTTTCGTTTATAAGCACCGCACCCGAGATTGTTTATAACAGAGGAACAAGACATATTTACCTTGCAGGTCAGAATTTCAATTTACTTAAAAATAAGAGTGAATACGATATAAAGGTTAAGCCTTTAAACGGCAGTCAGCCGTTGACTGTAAGTGCAGAAAACTTCATTTTGGATACCGAAAACAATACGGCGGATTTGATACTTGACGAGCTTATGTCAGTCGGTACATATCAGATTGTATTTGATATGAAAGATCCGACTAAAAAAGATATTACGTCTGACGCACTGAAATTTAATGTCAGTGATGATATTGCATATCAAGGAGGCTCTTACGGAGTTGTCACGATTGAAAAAGACGGCGATAACAAGTATGCCCTAAGGGCGTATAAAGACGAAAAGGAATACAGTGACGAAGTTCCAAATGCTCAAAATATCTCTTTGCTTGAACTTCGCGGTGACTTTACGTTAAAATATGAAAACGGTAAAATTGCAGAGGCAGAGGCAGTTTCGCTTGAAACGGTAGACCATAAGGCGAAAAGCACAATAAATATCAGTAATTGTCTTGATATTGAAAAAGGTACTGTAACCGTGTCTGTCGAAAACGTCGGTCAGGACGACCAAACTATTAATATCGATATAGACGGCGAAGTTTATACGACAGGCGCAAGAACAAAGGTTTGGAGCGGTGTATGTGCGATTTCGTCATTTGAAAACGGCTCCGAATCAACACTTTTGCAGTACACAAACGAGGGCGAACAGACAGGTGACGTTGAAAACAGCGTTGCAAATACAAACGGTATTATGCTTATGTGGCCGGGTGCGGCAAGTACAGCACAAACCATTGCGGGAATGGTGATGGAATTCAGATACTGTCAGTTCGGACAGATGGCGACAGTTGACGGTGAAGTCACTTCAAAAACACCGAAACAAAGAGTAATCGCATTCGGTGCACAACTTTCACCTGATTTTCTTGTTCCGTCAAACTTTGATTGGAGCAACAGAAAAACTTCCGCAATGGAGGTTGCACAACTGAAAATGGCGAGCAGTAATTATACTCCGTCACAGCTTAGAGATGTACAGGACAGATATGCCGAGGACCAAGAGGAATGGGAAGACGCAGAGGGCGGAAGTCTGAATTTGTATATCCATGATATACTTTTCGGCGGCGGATTTATCGGATTTAATACGTCTGTCGAAGTAGAAGTTCCGTCATATGCGGACGGACTTCCGAGCGTTGAGGGTACTCTTGACTTAAAGGTTATGAACAACGAATATACTATCGGCGTTCAAGGCAGTGCCGATATGATGGCATTTGAAATGGAGGCGGAAATTCGTCTTAGAAGTAACAACGGAATACTTATTCCGGATAAATTATATTTCTATGCAGGCGGATTTACACCGGGCATAAATGTTGACGGAATGGGCGTATTTTGGATTAAAGGTGCAGGCGGCGGTATAGATAATCTGTTTGAAACGATTTATCCGTCCTCATCCGTACCGCCTATAACGCTTCTGCTAAGCGGACAATTCGCTTTGTTTGATGTTCTTTCCGCAAGAGGTGATGTAAGTATCAGCCCGAGAGATTTGAGTATTGCACTGTCGGACGTGAATGTTGCGGGAATTACACTTATAGACTATGCGGGAATTGAATGTGCATGGTATCCCGAACTTAGATTTGCAGCGGGAGTGTCTATCGGTATATTCGACGTTATTTCGGGTGACGGACATTTAATTGTAGAAAAAGATAAGGTTAAGGATAAGTATTTCTGGGAAGGCTATGCCACAGCAGTGGTAAGTATTCCTAAAAAAATACCGATTTTCGGCGGTATTGAAATAGGTTCTGCCGATTTGGGTGTCAATGCCGAAAAAATATGGGGTGCTTTGCACGTTTTGAAAATTGACGCAGGTGTAACATATTATTGGGGCGGAGATGTAGATTTCGCTTTCGGTAAATATGACGCACCGGAACCGACTATTGAGTTGAGTGCGGAGGGTATTCCTGTTTATTATGATGAAAAAACAGACCGTACCTTGTATATGAAACTCAATAACAGTATTCGTACATTGGCGTCAACAGATGATATATCATTGTTCGGCTCAAACGGTGCGACGGTATCATCGCTTGCGGGTAAAACGGTACATTCGGTTAATTTCGGCAAGTATAACAACGAAAACGGAATACTTACAATTTCGTATGATGCACCGAGTCAGCTTATTGCGGAAACATATGCAAAGAATATTGAAATGGAAAATTATCCGATAGTATGGTCAGACAGTTCAAAAACGGCAGACGATACAGCCAACGCAAATGCAAACGCAATGTTGAATTGGAATGAGGATACAAAGAAAGCAACCGTTACAATAACGGTTACAGATGAAAATTACTTTAATAAAGCATTGCAATTAAAAACAGGTATTGCGTCAAGCGTGACTATATACGCACTTTCAAAGTTGCCGACAATCGACAATGCGGTATTGAACAATAATACGGTAACGTGGTCGGGTGAAGATTTGGATAAATTCAACAGTCTTACAATTTATGCAGAGGACAGCAATAACGAAGTTTATCCGTTGTACAAAACAGAAAATGTTAATGACATAAAGAGTAAGAGTGCAAATATAACAATGCCTGAAAATATGCCGAGCGGTGAATATACGGTAAAAGTTGTTGCGACAACGACAGACGAAAGTGCTAACCCTGTTGTGACAACCGATAAAAAGCTTAATTATACCAATCCGTCACAGCCGTCCGCACCGACATTTAATGTGGCATTGGGCGGTGATTACAGTATTGATTTGACAGGTATAAATCAAGATAATTATGACGGCTACAAGGTAAGTATATATGAAGTTCAAGACGGTAAAAACGTACCGACTGTATTTGACAATATGACTGTAAGCGGAAGTGATGTGATTACGGTTGGCGGTCAGTATACAAAGACGGTTACGGTGGATAAGAACGGAAATATCGTGAATAAAAACGACCTTACGGAAGATGAGAAAAAGGATATAAAAACGCAGAGCGAACAAGTCGGACTTGTAAGCGGTAAGCAGTATGTGGTAGGATTAAAGGGTTATAAAAATACATCTTCAGGCGGTCAGATTGTTTCCGCTGAAACACTGTCGTCACCTGTGACGATGGTTGAGCCTAAAAAGGCTGATGTAACACTTAAAGCACAAAATGCGGTAAGTATTGACGGTACAGATACGGTTAAAAGCAGTAATGCAGTTATAGACCTTGTATCGGATATGAATGTTTCCGGCGAATGGTCGTTGGACAGCGGTGAAATGAGCGGTACTGTTTCGGAAAAAACTATGTCGCAGAGTATAAATCTTGACGGATTAGAGGACGGTACGCATATAATAACCTTCAAGGGCGAAAACGATTCAAAAGACGGTACATTGTCGGAGTATATGTTTACTGTCGATACACTTCCTCCGAGATTGCAAATAAGCAGTCCGAATAACGGCGGATTTTTCGAGGACACTGTTACGGTTAAGGGTATCAGCGACAGTGGTGCGAAAGTGTATATCGGTGCGGAAAATCAAGAAATACAGGAAGTGACTGTCGGAGATGACGGCAGTTTTGAAAAGACTGTTACACTTGATAATTCTATGGCATATCAAAATATAGTTGTGTATGCGGCAGACGAAATCGGCAACGAAACAGTACCTGTAACATTACAGCTTACAAACAAAGCACTCGGCAATGACGACAGTGTACTTCAAATGTACATTGACGGAAAAGAGTGCAGTGACAGTACAATTAAAGCCGGCACAAGCGGTCAGCTTTCGCTAAAGGTGAAAACCGATAACAGAATTATTGAAATCAATGACGACAGTGCGGCGGCAAACAGAATTGAATGGAACGTTTCGGCAATAGAAGGTGCGGCGAATGTTGATGAAAACGGCTACATTACAACTGATGAAAAAATAAACGGCGTAGTAAGTGCGACTGTTGATAATCAGAATGTTTATACCGTTTTGGGCGGCAAGGACAGCACTGATATTCCAAGTGAAAAGATTAAAGTGAATGCGTCGGCAGGTACGGCAAGAAAGACTCATATCACGATTAATCTTGATACAGCGATTGAGGGAATGACGGCAGATAATTTTGTTGTACTGAACGGTGATAAGAATGTGGAACTTACAGAGGTTAAGGCAAGCAGTGATAATAAGACATATACGTTGTACGGCACGTTTGATACGTCTGTGACATATACCGTTACGGTTAATTTGACGGGTACAACGGTTGAAAACACTCACATTATTGCAAGCAGTCCGCTTATGATTAAACCAAGTTCGGGCGGTGGCGGAGGAGGAAACTCCGGCACTGTAACATATAAAATTACAGTTGTTCAGTCTGAAAACGGTAAAATCAGTCCGGACACCGTAACCGTAAATAAAAATGAAAGCAAGACATTTACGATAACGGCTGATGAGGGTTACGAAATTGAGGACGTAATCGTAAACGGCGAAAGCGTCGGTAAGGTGAGCGAATATACGTTTGAAAAGGTGAATGCAAAAGCTGAAATCACTGCAAAGTTCAAAAAGATTGATGCTGTGCCTAATCCGTCAGATAAGCCTGAACCGACTGATTGGAATAATCCGTTTGTTGATGTAAGTAACAACGATTGGTTCTATAATTCGGTTAAGTACGCTTATGAAAACGGTTTGATGTATGGTGTGAGCAATACGGAATTTGCACCTGACGGTGACGTTACAAGGGCTATGTTTGTAACTGTTCTGTACAGAACAGAGGGTGAACCGTATGCGGAAAATTCAAGCTTTGTTGATGTGGCAAGTGACAGTTATTACGCAAATGCAGTGGCATGGGCGGAAGAAAATAAAATTGTCAGCGGTGTGAGTGATACAGAGTTTGCACCTGATATGAGTATAACCCGTGAACAAATGGCGGCGATTATTTATCGTTATGCGGAATACAAAAATTGTGATATAACGGTAAATGAAACGGCAAATTATGTTGACAGTGACAGTGTTTCAGATTATGCAAGGAATGCGGTTGATTGGCTGTCAGAGCAAGAAATAATGTCGGGTAATACCGACGGTACTTTCGCTCCGCAGGCGAATTCCACAAGAGCACAGACAGCGGCAGTGTTTATGCGTATTAATGAAAAATTGAAGTAATCAAAATGGCGGTTTAAAACCGCCATTTTGTATTTTTTTTACAGTTAAAAACTTACTAAATTTCTGATTATCTTTTCATAAGTTGGTAAATGCCGATATA
>ERZ773269.438-NODE-438-length-49443-cov-63.450211_pt1 | contig 49443 bp, 93 predicted proteins | sample MGYA00511958_ERZ773269 | MGnify/ENA primary metagenome ERZ773269 (study PRJEB29015, sample SAMEA2737761) | human gut metagenome | biome: human gut; feature: human-associated habitat; material: faeces | place: China | collected 2012 ... | reverse complement strand
AGGACGTCAGCGGAGCTTACGTGGACAAGTTCCACTACGAGGTGAATTTCCTGCCAGAGATGATCGTTCCGGTTACGGTGACATCGCATGACTAATGACGCAGTAAAACAGATACGCAGAGAAAGGAGAATGAAAAATGACGATTGATGGAGCGATTGAATGCGCGGAATTGATGTCGCGTAATATGGTACTGTTTGACTTTGATAACGACGAGGATAGATGCGAGTTCGGTATGATTTGCGCCGATGCTTTGCATCTAATGAAAACGCTTGGAGAAAAAACGAAACTGGGAAGTGAACCAAACGAGCCTGACCCCGATACAAACACATGGCAGGAGCACATGAAGCGCGAGTACCGCGAGACCAAGGAACGCTATGAAAAGCTGCACCGGATTGTGACGAAGTACGAGGCGGGCGTACTCGAGTTTACGCCGAACTGCTCCATCGACCTGTTAAAGCGGCAGAAACGTCACATGGGCGAATACCTGCACGATCTGGAAATCCGTGCGGAGATTGAGGGAGTGAACCTGTATGATTGACCTGCACAAGCTGGACAAGTTCCGGCTGAAAGACAGAGAACGCGAGTTTTACGGCTGCACCGGCGACAGCGGAAACGGTGTTTTCAAGGTGTATGTCGGCGGCAAGTCGTTCCGGGTGATCGCAAGCAACGGCATGGGATGGGAACACGTCAGCGTTTCGCCCGGCTCTGCACAGCGCAAGTGCTGCCCGACGTGGGACGAGATGTGCGCTATTAAGGATATGTTTTTCGGCGAGGACGAGCGCGTTATGCAATTCCACCCGCCTAAGTCGGAGTACATCAATAACCATCCGTACTGCCTGCACCTATGGAAACCGGTAGATACGGAGATTCCGCACCCGCCGATGATTTGTGTTTGAAAGGAAGAAAATAATGAACGCAGTAAGTGAAGATGTAAAGCTGCTGGTGGAAAAGGAGTTGGAAAGCGCAAATGAGCGGTTCCCGCAGTTTCACTCGGAGCACGAGGGTTGGGCGGTAATGCAGGAGGAAGCCGAGGAACTGCGAGAAGAATGCGACAGTATCGAGATGGCGATGGAGCAGCTCTGGCGCCGAATCCGTGACGGTATCCCAACGTCGCTGCAGGTGGCACTGGTTGGGCAGTACGCCGAAGCGGCGGCTTGCGAGGCAATTCAGGTGGCGGCAATGGCGAGAAAGTATCTGGATATGATGGAGCGGTTGGACGAGTGAAACGGTACAGCGCGGAGATGCGGCAGTATCTGGACGAGATGCGGCGGTATGAAAATTGGAGGTACGGAAATGGCGAAAAAAAAGAAAGTCAACCCATACCGAATACCGGCGACGCAGGGTGACATAGAAAAAGCCAAACGAGACGCAACGAACACGGCGGTTGCGTCTACATGGGCAATTATGTTTAGCGTTCTACGGGATAAAGAAGGGTACGACTATGACCGATTACGGCGGATATGGGACGAAACAAACTACCTCGCAGACAGTATCGCCCGAAAATACGTTAAAATCGACGATCTGATTGAAGAACTGCGGGAGAATGGAATAGCATTAGCATGAGAAAGAAAAGCGAATGCGTCGGATGCGCTTACTGGCGGGTACTTGGTACCAGTCGTGGTCCTAAGTTGTGGGCGTGTCATTACATGGTGGACACGGGCAGGATGCGCGGCTGTGAGCCCGGTGCGGACTGTACACGCAGAGCGGCAAAGATACGACGACGCAGAAGATTTACACACAACCGAACCGAGGAGGTAGAGGCCAACGACTACTAAGGATTGGCTCAGGCGCGGCATTGATCTGGAAAAGAGCATTGCCGCTTTGGAGGAGGCACGAGTAAGGGCTTGGGCACGGGCGACAAGCGCAACGGCGACGATCAAGGACACGCCGGGCGGCGGCGGTGACGTGACCGCAAACAAGGCGGATGCGTATCTTGCCCTGTCCGAGAAGATACAGAGAGAGCAGGAACGGCTTGCGCTGATTAAGGCGGAGATCATCAGCACCACGGCTAAGGTGCAGGATGCGGCGCTGCGGGCGCTGCTGATCGAGCGCTATGTCAATGGGCGGTCGTGGAGAGAGACCGCCGAGAGAATGAATTACAACGAAGTGCACGTTCGCGGAAAAATGCACGCACGGGCGTTGCGGGCAGTAGAACATATACGCACAGGCTGTGCATAAAGCTGTGGAAAACGGGCTACACAATACTACAAAGAATGGTGGTATAATGATATCGTGATAAAAGCCCTAAAGGGCGGAATCACGGAGTTTCGTTCCTCCGCTTTCAGCCCGCCGAAAGGCGGGCACACGCCCGGAAGCCTGCGTGAGGGCTGACGGGTGACAAGCCTTTCTGTTTAACCCCAAATACCTACTTAAAGCGGTGGGGAGACCTGCCGCTGACCTGCTCCAAAGTCTGCATGAGGGCAGAGGAGCAAAACGCCTTTCGCGGAACGAAGGCATTGATTATCCTTTCTATTCTTTCGGCGTGTCTTTTGCGCGGCACGCCGATATGCTCCAAAGCCTGCATGAGGGTGACGGAGCAATAACATTTACGCTACAATGAGAATGGAATGCGGTGCCTACGGGCGACAGGCACCGCAAACATGCCCGGATGGCTGCGCGAGGCCGGACGGGTAACGCATGGAATCTTTTTAGCCAAGGGCAACGTGGCGGACTTTGGCAAGCCTTGCATGGTGGACGACGTGCAAGGCAATCTGTTCCCGAAGCTGCATGAGGCGGAGGGAGCACAACGCCTCCAACGAGGACGATAATATTCTGACAGCTCGGAAAGACGAGCACTGTTTCCGAACAATGCTGGACTGCTGCAACAGTTCGGCAGAGTTTCGCGGGTGCTTGCAGGCACGCCGCAACCGGGGTCGCTCCCCGCTGTAACCTTACGAGGAAATCAGCCGGATTACAGACCGATAGCAACTGCGACACGACGGAGAGCAACGCCGAACAGCCCATAATGAGAGGGAGAGTGCTACTGGATAAGCACTCACACGGACTTAGTGAGCCGAGAGCAAAACACCAGTTTGCTAACAAAGTTACAAAGCCGATACGGCGCTTTCGGGCGGCTAAGTACACGCCGCGAAAGAGCACCAGCTGCTTATCTCTTGTAAGCATACCTAATCATCAGGACGGAAACACAAGTAAACTTGCGAAAGTGAGGTTATTACCTTTCTGGATTTCATACAACCGTTCTGGACAGCGGCGCAAGCCTCGGTAAAAGCCCGACGTACAGACGCGACGATAGCGCCCATACCTCCCTGTGGAGGTATACCGGTTTGCATAGTTGCTGAAAGCAGGTGCGAGTCCTGCAAAACCGAAACAGTCGTATAATGGGAAACCCCGCTCACCTTATGGCTTTGGTGAGCGGGGTTTGTCATGCTATTTAATTCTGTGGCCGAGACGGATTTCTTCTTCGGTCCAGCCGGCTTTACGGCGGAAGTAGTCTCTGCTCAACTCGGCTACATGCTTTTTACGGCAAGCAGGACAGTATTTAGACCGCGCGCCGCCGGTGAAATGCTCTCCGCACATCATGCAGATGTGCGGTATTTTGGCGTGCGCCGCCGAAATGGCTTTACCTGCGCCTATGTGCAGGTTTCTTTCGCAACCGCATGATTTTACCTCGGACGAGTAAAAGTACACTTGAGAGCGGTCAATCACGCGGCCACACTTTTTGCAGCGTGCGCGGAAACGGGTTTCTCCGTCCTCATTGCGATAGCGCTCTACGATCTCAAATGGTCCGTCGGCTTGCAACAGCGGCGGGAGAACATAGCCGACAGCATGTGCTTCCACGATCTTGGGAAAGGGAACGAACTTCGGCGGGGCGGCGGTTATACCGCGCTTGCTGTCCGTCTTGCGCTGGCTCTCCTGTTTGGCTTTCTGGCGGCAGGCATCGGAACAGTAATACTTTTCCGGGCTGTCTGGCGGAATTTCAGCGCCGCAGACCTTACAAAATCGGTCGGTGTGGCGGATGCGCTCCTTGCGGTAGTCCTCCATATAGGCGCGGCCCTGGGCGTTATCGGCGGCTTTGACCGCCTCGGCGGCGCAGTCCGGACAATAGCGCTGGCGTGCTGACTTGACGATATACGGCTTGCCGCATACCTCGCACAAGTCGGTGGAGCCAAGAGGGCGCACGGTGCCTTTCTCGCGTTGACGGCGGTTTGCTTCGCGCTGGCGCTCGGCGCGGCAGTCCGGGCAGTACCACGCACGCGGACCACCATCAAACACCTTGCCGCACTGGCGGCAGGTGCGCGGGCGCATGGTGGACTTAATGCTTTTTGCGGCGCAATCCGGGCACTTTACCTGATCATCGTACTGCGGCAGGAAAACCCCACCGCAGGAGATGCATTTTCTGGGTGCTCTTGTTGGCATGGCATTGCCTCCCTATGCGATGATGGAGATAACAACAGGATCGGAAATAATAACCTCACCTGCGTCCTCGCCGTACTCGTAAGAGTTACCCGCGATAACGGCGATGTGGCGACCGAAATAGTCACCGTTATAGCGCGCGGAATCATCCAGCGCGTTTACCTTGATACCGCATAATCCGTTGAGTTCCTCGCCGGTGTCCTCGCCGTTGTCCCAGATGTGGGAAACGTGGTCGATCTCACCGAGCGCGAAGGGCTCTTCCTGCTTGCGGACTGCGATGCATGCGTAATCAAAATCATATTCTTCCGCGACTGCGGCGATACGGTCGCGCTGCTCTTTGGTAAGGGTCATTGTTGTTACCTCCTGTTATGTATATTGTACCGCTGATTCGGTGCGGTGACAAGCGTTTTTTATATCTTCCGCCGCGGGTGCGTGAGCCGGGCGGGAGAATGAGAGGGGGTGGTGAGGCTCCCATGCTTAACGCGTCCAGGTGGATGTGATGGAAATGATCTCGTCGTCGGTTACGTCCTCGGTGCTGTTGGTGCTGAATGTGATCTCAAGCGGCGTGTGGCGCGGTGCGATGTAGTCATCGGTGATCCACTCGTCGCCGTCCTCGGTGACGATGGTAACAATGGGCGCGTCCTGCGTGCCGGTCGGGTAGTCGATGCGGTACACCTCGCCGGAGATGGTGCGGGTGGCCGGTACGATCTGAAGCAGGGCGGCGATAATGGCGATAAACTTCGTCATGATGGTTTTCCTTTCTGCCCTCGTTCCTCCGGGGCGGGTGGTGGTTAGTTCCAGCGGTTAAAGTCGAATAGGTCGCTATCAGGGAATGCAGCGTTGAGAGTATCGCCTTTGTTAGTGACGGCCTCGTAACGATCGAGACAGGAAAGCCAGTTTTCGGCGGCTTGCTGCTCGGTGATGCGGTAGATACGATTAAGGGTGATATAACCATCGCCTGCGGATGCGTACTTGTTGCCGATGACTGCGTTCTGCTTGGTGAGGATTGGGTAATTGGTTTTCATGGTGTGTACCTCCAAATTAAAATTTATGGGTGCGGGCTTTAAGGGTGAACCTGCGAGAACCTTTTATGCCTTGGTGAGCAAGAGGCGCTGTGCGTGGGAAAGGTCGAGTTCGTAAGCCTTGCCGCCCTCGTGCGTGAGGGTGACGGTTGCGGTGCTCGTGCGGTGCGTGCCGTTGATCTTGCGTGTGCCGGTGGCGGTTACGGTAAAGAGATCGCCGCGAGTGCCGCGGTAGGTGTCGCCGATTGCGAAAGTCTTGTTGATGATGGTCATCATTTTTTAACCCTCCATCCAGATGTTATAAAGCTGCTCGGCCGTGAAGTCCTTGTAGTAGCCGATGCGCATTGTGTGCTCTTCTTCTTCCTCTACCCATGTGATGTAGAGGTTGTTCTCGGTGGTTTCGGCGCTTACAAAGTAGCCGCTTACATCATAGTCGATCTTGGCGTTGTCGTACCAGCGGGTAATGCAGTGCTTTAAGTAGCTGCTGAGATTGGTGGTTGCGGTCATATTGATTACTTCCTTTCCTTTACTGTGACTATAGTATATCAGTTAACTGACAATGAATCAATGCACATTCTATACAAATATCAGTTAACTTATTTATGCAATATGTCAGTTTACTGATATGGCCTGACTGTGCTATCATAGTAGCACAAGGAGGCTTGACAATGGCAACACAGAAATACACAGGCACAGAGGCGCAGAAGAGAGCCAGCACCGAATATAACCGGCGGCGCGATAACATTATGCTGCGCCCGACAAAAGAGGAAGGTGCGCAGATCAGGCAGGCCGCAGCCGATGCCGGACAGAGCGTGCAAGGTTATGTACTGGGTGCTGTGCGCGTCCAGATGGACAAAGACAAGGAGGACAAAGCGTAGTGTATGATAGAGTAGATGCAAGCAGCGGCGAAAGCCTGTGCCGTACTATGGCAGAGGAATGCGATACCGCGATCTTAGCATTTTCCACAGGTAAGGACAGCATTGCAGCGTGGTTGCAGTTGAGGAAGTATTTCAAGCATGTAATCCCGTATTATTGTTACACTGTGCCGGGTCTGGAATTCGTCGAAAACAGCCTCGCATACTATGAGGATTTTTTCGGCACTCACATTTACAGACTGCCGCATAGATCACTGTACCGGCTGCTGCGAAATCTGGTCTTCCAGTCGCCGGAGCATGTAACTAAGATCGAGGCGCTGGATTTGCCCGGCGAAGAATATGATGATGCCGAAATTGGCGAGATCATCCGCGAATGCAAGCGCCTGCCGGAATGCGTCTACACTGCGACTGGCGTTAGAATGGCAGACAGTCCTATGCGGCGCATTGCCATGAAAACACATGGAGCGATCAACCACAATGCAAAGCGGTTCTATCCGGTGTTCGACTGGGTAAAAGCCGACCTGCTGCGCGAATTTGATGCAAGCGGTGTTCGGCTGCCGGTAGACTACAAGCTGTTCGGTAGAACGTTCGATGGTATTGATTATCGGTTTTTGAAGCCGATCAAGGAGAATTTCCCGCGGGACTACGAGAAGATTATCACATGGTTCCCGTTGGCAGAGTTGGAGTTATTCAGGAGGGGCGAACTGTAATGGGATATTGGAACGACGACGAAGTTAAGGAAACAAAAGACGATCACATTGAATTAGAGCAGCTCGAAAGCGAGTGCCTCGATGAACTGGGAGACGTAGAAAAGAGTTTCCGTGAGCGCATGGGCGCTGAGAACAAGCGATTCCGCGATATGTGCGATACTGAATATTGGTGTTGTATCTGCTTTACCAGCCGAGCGCAGAAAGAGGAATTTCTCGCATCCCTCGAATTCGATACCGATCTAAAGTATATCGAAGGTAAGGAATTCGCGCGGGCGGTCAAGCGTCCGATTAAAACCGAAGATATGAAGTTTGCGCGAATCGGCAAAGGCTCAAAGGAATATTTGAGCAAAATCATTGGTGAATAAATATAACGGAAAGGATTATCTGCGAAAGATAGTCCTTTTTGTATATTTGAAAGGAGGTGTGAAGCATGGGTAGTGGTTATGGTAGTGGCAGACTTGCAAACCGTGGTCGTTCTGGCGGTGTGCGCCGTCGTAGCGTAGCGGTTGGCCGTCGTGCGGCTGGCGCTCGTGGCGCTCGCTCGTCCTCGACCTAAGTAAACACAACTCAACAGACAAAGCACCGAGACTTTCCCGGTGCTTTTCTATTGGGTGAAAGGAGGTTAGGAAATGCCGAGAGGCAGACCGAAGAAAGTAATTGATCTTGAAGCCGTCGAAGAACTTGCCGCAGAGGGCAACACCCAAGCGGACATTGCGGATGCTCTGGACTTTGCGAGAGGAAACTTTCTGAATCGCAAGGATGTAAGGGCGGCTTATGTACGCGGCGTGTCACAGATGCGCTTGCGTTTGAGACACTGGCAGGTACAGGCGGCTAAAGGTGGAAATATACAAATGCTGATCTGGTTAGGTAGGCAGTACCTCGGGCAGAGCGATACACCTGCACCGATGGAAAGCGATAACGACAACGGCGTGCAGCCGCTCGTTGATATGCTGATGAAGCCTGCACCGGACAGAGACATAAAGGATTTTGAAGATGGATAATATCCCCGCACCGTTCACGAAAAAACAAGTGGATTATTTCTATAAATCCCTTCATAGCTGGTTCAACGTGGCCGAGGGCGGCAAGCGTGGCGGTAAGAACGTATTGCAAACAACGGCGTTCTGCGCTCGATTGGAAAAGCACCCGAACAGATTTCACCTCATTGCAGGCGTTTCTACTGCGTCGGCAATGCTTAATATCATCGACTGCGACGGTTACGGCATGATTAACTATTTCGGCAAGCAGAATTGCCGGGTAGGTAAGTACCAGAACCGAGACTGCATCTACGTCAAAACGCGGAACGGCGCTGAGAAGATCGTGCTTGTATCCGGTGGTCGTAAAGACGGCGACGAGAAGAACATCAAGGGCAACACTTACGGCCTTGCGTATATCACCGAGGCAAACGAGTGCCACCCTAAGTTTGTGCAGGAAGTATTTGACCGTACCATGACGAGCGGCGACCGCGGTATTTATCACGATCTTAACCCGAAGGGCGAGAACCACCCGTACTACACGGACGTGCTCAACTTCCATATGGAGAAACAGCGGGAGAACCCAAACTACGGTTTTAACTACGGACATTTCACCATTGCAGATAACCTTTCTGTTTCGGATGAACGCTTGAAAGAAATCCTTGCGACATACGACCGCAAGAGCATCTGGTATCAGCGTGATATCCTCGGTATGCGACGTGTTGCAGAGGGTCTGGTTTATCCTATGTTCTCGACCGAACTGCACGTTACGGATGGTGAAGGTTCCGGCAATCGCTGGTTTGTGTCCTGCGACTACGGCACGATTAACCCGACCGTGTTCCAGCTTTGGCGGTTTGATGAAATGACCTGCAAATCAACTTGCGTGCGTGCGTATCGGCACGACAGCCGCAAGGAGAAGAAACAGAAAACAGATGAGGAATACTACGCCGATCTTGAAACGTTCGTCGGTGGTCAGTATATCGAGGCGATCATTATTGACCCCTCGGCTGCATCGTTCAAGGAAACAATCCGCAGACACGGTAAATTCCGTGTGCGTGACGCAGACAACAGCGTGCTTGACGGTATCCGCCTGATGGGAACGCTGCTTGCTGCTGGTTATGCACAGTACAATGCAAGCTGTACCGGAGCAATCGACGAATTCGGCATGTATATGTGGGACGATAAATCCCCCGAAGATGCGGTTATCAAGGAGTTCGACCATGATATGGACGCATCACGCTATTACTTCCAGACGATAGTGCGCCGAGAGGTTAGAGCAAGGGGGCTTGTGAATGTTTGAACGGTTGAAGCAGTTAATAAAGGCGGTGAGGCAAGCAATGATTCCGGCAAACAAAATTGAAGAACTGACAGGGGCAACGGCGGTCTATGATTCCACGATGCAGTCAAACATTGACCTGTGGCGACGGATGTATATGGACGATGCCGAGTGGCTCGGTCAGCACGGCAACCGGAATGTTACGTCTTGCGGCCTGCCGTCGGCTATCTGCCGAGCAGTAGCACGCCCAACCACCATTGAAAGCACCATCACTGTTGATGGCGGCGCACGAGCAGAATTCCTAAACGAAAGCCTGCGCGGTATGATTCCACACATGCGAATTGACGTTGAAAAGGGTCTCTCGGTCGGCGGTTTCTTCTACAAGCCGTTTGTCTCAGAGAACCGTGTGCTTGTGGACTTTAACACAGTCGGCAGCGCGTACCCGGTCAGTGTTGACAGCAACGGCGAAATCACAGCGGCAGTATTCGCGGATACCAAGCGAGAAAAGAACCGCTATTATACCAAGCTGGAGTATCACGAACTGAAAAGCGGCGTGTACACCATCAAGAACAAGGCGTACAACTCCGACAAGAACGGTAGTATCGGCTCGGAAGTACCGCTGAATACTGTAGAGGACTGGGCACAGATTGCACCGGAAACGACGATTCAGAACGTAGAACGCCCGCTTTTCGGCTTTTTCAAGGTGCCGATTGCAAACAACATCGAGCCGGAAAGTCCGCTCGGTGTATCGCTTTACAGCGGCGCAGCAGTTGACCTAATCCGGCAGGCTGACCAACAGTGGGAGCGGCTCATGTGGGAATATGAAAGCGGCGAACGCCGTATCCTGATGAGTGATTCTGCGATTCCACAGCGCGTTGTAGATGAGCACGGACTATCGCACACGAACCCGCTGCTCCGTGACCGTCTGTTCCGCCGGATGCCGTTTGAAAACGTAGACTTCTATCAGGAGTTTTCACCGGAATTCCGCAACGATGCACTATACAAGGGCTTCCAAGACACCTTGAAGATGATCGAGCTGAACTGCGGCTTGTCTTTCGGAACGCTGTCCGACCCTCAGACGGTAAATGCAACTGCAACCGAGATCGTATCCAGTAAGCAGACAATGTATGTCACTGTGAGGGATACGCAGGCGGCACTGGAACACGCTCTGAACGGCCTGCTGTACGGCATGGACGTTTACGCCACGCTTTATGGCCTTGCACCTGCTGGTGATTGGGACTTGCAGTGTGATTGGGGCGACGGTGTTGTGCAGGACACCGAGAGCAAGCAGAAAGAACTTGCGGATATGCGCAATGACGTTTCTGCCGGTCTCATTCGAGGTGAGCTGTACATTGCAAAGAAGTACGGCGTAACCGAGGAAGAAGCAAGGGCAATGATGCCGAACGCGGAAAAGCTAACAGATGATGAAGAATAAGCAAACTGTTAGCAAATTGACTTTGACAATCGCATATCCCACTTTAATAAAGTGAATCCAGCGCCGCAAGGCGCTTTTTTCATGCCCGCAACGGCATTAAACTACGGAAATTGGCTATCCTGCAAGCCTAAAAGTGCAGGCAGATCGGTGACGGCGACCACCTAAAACGCCTAATCTGAAAGGAGTACACACATGAAGAAAGAAGAACTGTTAGAAATCGGTCTGACTGACGAACAGGCAGATAAGGTTTTTGCACTGAACGGCAAGGACGTTGAGAAATACAAGTCACAGGCGGCAGAAGCCAAGAAAGACGTTACCGACCTGCGCGACCAGCTCACCCAGCGCGACAAGGACATTGAGGACTTGAAGAAGAATGCGGGCGACGCGGACGACTTGAAGACCAAGCTCGACACCCTGCAGAAGAAGTACGACACCGACACCGCAGAATTCCAGAGCAAGCTCGATGCCCGCGATTATGCGGACGCAGTACGCGCCGGTATCGCCGCAAAGGGTATTAAGTTTACCTCCAAGGCGGCAGAAAAGGCATTTATCGCTGACCTGACCGCAAACAAACTGGAAATGAAGGACGGCACGCTGACCGGCTTTGACGATTACTGCAAGAAGCAGCAGGAATCCGACCCGGCGGCATTTCAGAGCGAAAAACCTGCTCCGACGTTTGCAAATCCGATTCAGAATCCCGCACCGCATGCGGTAAGTGCTGCCGGTCTGGCTGCACAGCGGTATTCCGCACAGTTCGCACCCAAGGGAAAGGAGTAAATAACCTATGGGCACTTATGTAAACAAAGTTGACGGTGCACGCAAGCCGTCTATCCTCGCAAGCGAAGTTGGTCTGATTACCAAGACCCGTCTCATTCCTGCAACCCTCGGCACCGCTGATGGCAATCGAAAGGTTGTTAAGCAGGGCACTATCTTCCCGCTGAACGACAACACCGCAGAGGGCATCGTGTTTGAGGATGTGGACGTAACCAACGGCGACCGTGTAGCTGCTGTTATTGTTGCTGGCCGTGTATATGCAAACCGCCTGCCCGCACAGCCGAGCGCGGACGATAGCTCCAAGGCTGGCGCAAAGTCCACCCTCGAAAAGAGCGGCGTTGTTTTTGTTAACGCGCCGGAAACCACCAGAGCGTAAAGGAGTAATAACCTATGGAATTTGTAGAACTGCTGAAAGAAGCTGACCTGCTGGACTTCGGTCAGAATTTCAAAATTGCACGCCCGGAGCTGTCCGGCGACCGCCTGTTCCCTGACCAGAAGACGCAGAATATCACCGCAAAGTACCTCGCAATGTCTGACAGTGCATACCTGCCGACCATGGCAACCGTGCACGCGCTCGACGCAGAGGCACAGATCGGCTCCCGCCCGACTGCAAGCATCGTAACCGTTGAGAAACTGCTCATCAAGCGCAAGATCAACCTTTCCGAGCGTGTCCGCCTGCTCCGCAACCACGGCGTAAACACCAACAACGAGATTCTCGACTATATCTTTGACGATATGGCACGTCTGGCCGAGGGTGTAAAGACCCGTACCGAGGTTGCAAAGCAGGAACTGCTTGCAACCGGCAAAATGACCATCAACGAGAACCACGTCAACACTACGATCGACTTCGGCGTTCCGACCGACCACACGAACAAGGCTTTCGACTGGTCTACCGAGGCAAAGGCAAAGACCATCCTCGACGATATTCAGGGCGTGCGTGACGCTGCTATTGCAACCGGCCGCGTACTGCGTGAGATCGTCACCAGCTCGGCTGTTCTCAGCCTACTTGCTAAGAGCGCTGTTATCCAGAACGCGCTGTTCGGCTCTGCTTTCGCGGGCCGTCTGGCAACTCAGGACGAGATTACGAGCCTGTTCTCCCGTCTGTTCGGCATTGAGCGAATCACTGTAAACGATCAGGTTTACAACTACGAAAAGGCAGACGGCACGCTGACCACTCAGCGCTACTTCCCGAAGAACAAGATTGCGTTCCTCGCAACCATGGCAAACGGTTCGTTCGGCGCTGGCCTGTGGGGTGTAACTCCGGAGGAGGAAGCACAGGGCGCGTTTACTGCTGCATCGCAGAACCAGTACATCACCATGACCCAGTGGCAGACCCCCGACCCGGTTGCAATCTGGACTAAGGCATCCGGTATGTTTATCCCGGTTCTGCCCGACCCGAACGGTCTGTACATTGCAACTGTAACCCTGCCGTCGTAAAGAAAGGAGCAATCCGCCGTGTACGCAAACTATGACTTTTACCGCACCTGTTACAAGGGTAATCTGATTGATGAGAAGGATTACGACCGCGTAGCAGGGAGAGCGGCGGATATTATCTCTTGCGCAACGCTCGGACGCTCTGACGGCGTTCTGAGCGACGCTGTAATGCACCGAGTAAAACGCCTTAACTGTGCGCTGGCAGAAGTCATGCACAATCAGGAAACCGCAGAATCCGCCGTCTTTTCTACGGACGGCGGCGCGGTATCCTCTGAGAGTGTCGGCTCGTGGTCTCGCAGTTACGGCGCTAACTCCGCTATTGCTGCACAGGTGCAGAGCATTGAAGATCGGCAAAAACGACTTATCGCACAGTATTTGTGCGGTACTGGCTTACTCTATGGCGGTATCGGCTGATGAAGTATCCTATTACTCCGGAATACCTTGAAAACGCGCCTAAACCGCTTGTGAAAGCAATCCTCGCAATGGAAGATGACCTGTTGCGTGAGATTTGCTCCCGCTTCAAGTTGACCGGCGAACTGAACGAGGTAACGATAAACGACATACGCACGCTGAAAGCATATGGTCTGGATATGGATACCATCGAACGGCGTATCGCAAATCATACCAAGACCAGCACAGAGGAAGTGCAGGGCGCGCTTGACCGTGCGGTAAAGCTGAACCGTGAGTATTACGGCGAGCTGTCCGACAAGGCAGGTATTACAATGCCACTTGAAATCGTGACGGCACGAGAAATTGAACTGATTCGCAAGCAAATGCTCGATGAGTACCGCAACATTACCCGTTCTTTGGGTTTTGCTGTGCAGACGAACGGCGAAATCGTGTTCCGCCCTATCGCTAAAGCCTATCAGGCTGTGCTTGATAAGGCAGAAATGAAAGTGTACTCCGGCGGCTTTACGGTGCAGCAGGCACTTGAAGATGCTGTACGGGAACTGGCTGACAGCGGTATTCGTACCGTTGATTATGCGTCCGGTTGGATGAACCATGCTGACGTTGCGGCGCGGCGCGCTATTGTAACCGGTCTGAATCAGGTTACATCCAAGTATGCCGAAGAAGCGGCGGAGGTGTTGGAAACCGACTTATACGAAGTGACCGCCCATCGTGGAGCACGCGATAAGGACAAACCGCACGTTTGGTCAAATCATAAGCGCTGGCAAGGCAAGGTATACGCCACAAAAGACGGCAGCAAGTACCCGAATATCTACAAGGTTTGCGGATTGGGACAGGTTGACGGCTTGGAGGGCGCTAACTGTAGACACCACCGGCATCCGTTTTTGGAGGGCGTTTCTGAGCGCGTCTATACGGACGATGAACTAAAGAACATCGACCCGCCGCCGTTTGAGTATCAGGGCAAGACTTACACCGCCTACGAAGCGACGCAGATGCAGCGCAAGTTGGAAACGGCTATGCGGAAGCAGACACGGCGCAGGATGGCGTTTGAAGCTGCCGGGGATACCGAGCAAGCCGACAATGCAAAGATACGTCTGCAAGCGTTAAAACGCGAATACAAGGCGTTTTCCGAAGCGGCAGAATTGCCGACACAGTTTGAAAGGGCAAAGGTGACAGCATGAAATTACCGCACACCGTGACGATCTTTCAGCCGTCCGGCAGAACAGTGCTTACAGGCGTGTTGCTGGAAAGCACCAGAGGCACAGCGGCAACGAAAACCGCACTCAACAGCGCGGATTCCGTCACGCTGCATATCCCTCTGCCGTGCGAACTTACGCTATCGTCTGAAAAGGACTATTTCGCCCGTGGTGACGTTCCGGACGAGGGCAGTTACCAGAAATGCCGTGAGAAGCACGAGACATACCGGGTGACAAGCGTTTCGCGCTATGACTACGGCCTGTTGCAGCATTTGGAGGTGGGCGGACGATGATTTACTATTCTCTGAATCTGAAAGTGCCGAAAAACGTACTGGAAGATCGCGTTGCAAAGGCTAACAAGTGGCTTTGTGAGGAAATCATCAAGGACACCGATCAGTTTGTTCCCGCGCGAACCGGAGCACTGGCAATGAATGTGCACCGGCAGGGGAATACCATCGTGTACGCCTCTCCCTATGCACGATTCCAGTATTACGGCAAGGTGATGATTGACCCGGCAACCGGCAGTACGTTTGCACCCAAGGGCACGCGCAAGGCGTTGACAGACCGGAACCTCAAATACAGCAAGGGGATGCACAAGAATGCGCGTCCTCACTGGTTTGAGGCAAGCAAGGCGTTGAATGAAACACGCTGGATGGAAGGAGTGCGCAAGATTTTGACCGATGAGTGAGAAATTGAACACGGTAACAGCTCGTGAACAAGACGGTGTTTCACGGGCTGTTCTTTTATGGCTGAAAGGCTATGCTCCCGAAATCGAGTTTGAATATCTCCCGCCGGAACGGTCAGGCATGATGCTTACCAGTGTACAGAGCGCGTATAAAACCGCACAGTACATTGACGGCGGATATGCTGCACAGTACCCGTTTGGCGTGATGTATCGCGCCTTGCCGACCGACAGCGAGGAACGTCTCGACGTTGAATCCTTGCTGAATGAGCTGGGAGCATGGGCGGAAGAAAACCCACCTGATCTCGGCGAGGGAATGACCGTCACATCTGTTGAGCGAACGACCCCTGCGGGGCTTATCGCTCGATACGAAGATTTAACCGAGGATTACCAAATCCTCTTAACCATTAACTATGAAGTTGAGGTGTAAAAATGGCAACTGAAAAGATTAAACGTCCTCTGATTGCACACTTTCTGGATACGTCCGACAAGATGGGCGAGTATTCGGATGCAAAGTGGGCACGAATCGGCAAGAACGTAACCGAAGCATCTACGGACTACGGTGCACAGACTGAGACCGAGCAGGATATTATCTCTGATTCTGCAACTACTGAGATTACCGGCTATCAGCCGACCATGAGCGTTTCTCAGCAGTGCACCAAGGGCGACGGTGTGTTTGAGTTTATCGACAAGAAGCGTCGCGCTCGTGCTACTCTGGCAGATTCTCACGCATGGCTGCTGAACGTGGACATGTGGAATGCTACCAGTGATAGTGACACTGCGACTTATGTTGCAGAAGTACAGGAAGTATCTGTACAGGTTGATACCTACGGCGGTGCAGGCGGCGAATCCCCGACGCTGGAATATACGCTGAACTATGTAGGCGACCCGATTCCGGGCACTGTTAAGATCACCGGCGGCGCACCGGTATTCACTGCGAACGTATCCGTATAAGGAGGTAACGAGGAATGGATAGTATCCGCGTAAACAGCGGCGTAAAGGTTATTGAAGTCAACGACAAGGGAGAGACGATCTCCCTTCCGCTGTCTGATGATAGCTTTGTCAAAGGCTTTTTCGACCTGCTGAATGAAATCAAAGACAAGGCAACGGCTATTTCTGAGAAGAAAGGCGACGTTCTGGACACTCTGGACGATATCGTAGCGTTTGACAAAGACGTTAGGGACAAAATCGACGCGCTGATTGGCGAAAATACTTGCGCGAAGGTGTTTGGTGCGGTGCTTCCGTCCTCCGACCAGTTCCTTGATTTCTTCGCACAGCTTACCCCCATCATTGACAGCCACGTTGAGAAGCGTGCAGCAAACATGAGCAAGTACAGCGCGGAGCGTGTCGGCAGTGTTTAACATGCTGCTCGATCGCCTGCCAAGCTCTTACAAGGGGTATCTGATTCGCACGGATTACAGAATCGGCATTCAGATTTCCCTTGCACTGGACGACCCGAATTTAAGCGATAATGACCGTGCATGGGTGGCATTATCCTTGCTTTACGGAGCAGGGATGCCACCCATTGACATTGCACTGGAAGGTTTGCAGTGGTTTATTCGCTGTGGCGACGATAGAGAGATTGAACCCGGCGGTAAACGCATGATGTGGTTCGATTTCGATTCTGCACGGTTGTACGCATCGTTCCGGCAGACGTTCGGCATTGAGCTGCACAAGGTCAATCTGCACTGGTTTGAGTTTATGGCAATGATGGAAAGCCTTAACGAAGATTCGGCAATGTCTCATGCCCTGCAAATCAGAGGCACGGACACAAGCAAAATGAAGGGAAAACAGAAACAGGAATACGAACGTCTCAAACGTAATTTAACCCCTGCACCCGCACTTTCCGAGGAGGAAAAGGAAGCTATTGACGCTTTCTGGGCGCAGATCAATTAGAAAGGCGGTGAATAAATGGCGGATGGCTCTATCAGAATCGACGCTACTGTAAGCGACGAACAAGCGAAAAAGCAGATTGCACAAATGACGAAAGACATTGAAAAGCAATCAGCCGCCGTAGATAAACAAGCCGCAAAGGTACATAAACTTGCTGAACAGTGGAACAAGGTAGCCGCTGGCGGAACGAAGGGCATTAAAATGCAAGCCGACCTTGCCGCAACGGAGAAAGAAGCCGCACGTCTGGCTGCTCGGTTGGATGAAGTAAACGCTGAGATTGAAAAGGCTCAGAGTGATTACAACACCAAACTGAAACAGGCGGCAACGGGCGCAATCCCACAGGAGGAATTCTCGGAATCGGCGCAAAAGCTGAATTCGCTTGTTGCTGAATCGGATAAATTGGGCGAAGCTCTGCGAAACGCAGATGATAAAGCGGCACAACTGAAACAACAGCTTGCCGAGATCAAGCAATCGTCCACGATGAGCAGCGCTGGTCAGAATGTACGGCAAAGCCTTGACAATGAGACGACGCAGTTAGGCAACATGAAGGCCGGGCTGAAACAGTCCAAATCGGAAATGAACGACTTCGTAAGTCAGACAAATTCCAAAATGGCTAGGCTGAAACGAGTTATTGCGGGTTTGGGCGCTGGCTTGAAAACGTCTGTCGGAAGTCTGCAAAATTCGCTCGGCGGCAAATTGGGCGCAGCGATTGACAAGCTCAAAGCCAAATTCTCCAATTTCGGACGTTCCAGCCAAAAGTCCATGAAGAAAGCAACGGGCGGCGTACAGTCGTTCGGTGTGCGTCTGCGATCTATCGTTGCGGGCGCGTTGTTCTTCAACTTGATTTCCAAAGCGCTTACGGCAATGGCTGACCGTTTGGGCAAGGCTCTGCTTGCGAACAAGACGTTTGCAAAGTCGTTTGGGCAGGTGAAAAGTAACCTGCTGACGGCGTTTCAGCCTATCTATGAATCTATCATCCCATGGCTGAATAAGCTGATGCAGGCTCTTGCACAGGTAACGGCACAGATGGCGCAGTTTATCGCGTCTGTGTTCGGTACGACCGCACAGCAGGCACAGGAAAATGCAAAGGAACTGAACAAGCAAACGGATGCACTGGATTCCACGGCATCGTCTGCGAAGAAAGCTGAAAAGGCTCTTGCATCGTTCGATACAGTCCAGAAATTAACCAATAACAGCAATAACACGACCGACCCGAGCGCACCTAAGTTTGATACGGATTATTCCGCAGTAAAAAATCAGACACCGCAATGGCTCACTGACTTCTGGAAAGTATTTCAGGATTCGTGGGCGCAGTACGGACAGCAGACCATTGAAAGCGCAAAGAACGCTCTTTCTGCGCTGAAAGACATGGTTTCCGCTATCGGTCAGTCGTTTATGGCAATCTGGACGAACGGAACCGGACTTGAAACGCTTAACAACATTCAACTGCTGCTGCAAACTATCTTCGATCTGATTACCGCCATTGCAACGGCATTTACCAATGCGTGGAACACGAACAACACGGGCGAACAGATGTTGCAAGCAATTATGAACTTGCTGAATACGATCATTCAGATTATCACATCTATTGGGCAGGCGTTCATTGCGGCATGGAACGATGGTAACGCGGGACAAATCATGCTGCAAAGCATTATGACTCTCATTACCACGGTGGTTCAGGCAATTAACGCAATCGGTCAAGCGTTTTTAGCTGCGTGGAACGATGGTAATGCCGGACAAACGATGATAAACACCTTGATACAAATGATTACGGCGGTTGTAAACCTCGTTAATTCTATCGGTCAAGCGTTTATTGCGGCGTGGTCTGACGCAGGATTAGGCGAAAGTATCTTCTCGAATATTCTTTCCATCATCACGAATATTGAGAATGCGATAAAATCACTGGCTGAAAACCTGCAATCTGCGTGGGAATACAACGGGAATGGCGTAGCTGTTTGGGAGAGTATCCTCAAAATCATTGATGATGTATTAGCCGGAATTGATAAAATGTCACAGGCAACGGCGGATTGGGCAAGTGGTTTGAATTTTGAACCTCTTGTCACGGCATTTAACAATTTCATGGCAGCGCTCGAACCGGTTGTAGACCTGATTATGAACGGCCTTGCATGGGCATGGGAGAACGTTTTACTTCCGCTTGCGAGCTGGACTATCGAAGAAGCTGCTCCGGCAATCCTCAATCTTCTTGCAGCGGCGTTACAGGCAGTATATAAGGTAGTATCTGCGCTGGCTCCGATTCTGCAAACGATTTGGAGCATTATCAAACCTATCGTTCAGTTCATCGGTTTTTCTGTTATTTCTATTATCAAGGGACTGACAGATACCATTACGAAACTGGGCGACGCTCTTTCTTTTGTCATCAACCTGATTAGCAAAATCGGAAGTGGCATTGGAAGTGGTATTTCGTCGCTTGTTGGCGCATTGGGTGGCGGATTAAGCGCATTTTCGATGGATTCTCCAACTGCCGCGTATGCGCTTGACATTCCTGCCCTTGCAAATGGTGCGGTTATCAGCCCGAACAGCGAATTTCTCGCTCTGCTGGGCGATCAGAAAAGCGGCGTGAACGTGGAAACCCCGCTGTCTACCATGATTGATGCGTTTAACGCGGCACTGGACGCACGCGGCGGCACGGGCAACAGCAGTCAACCTATCGAGCTGTACATCGACGGCGCGAAGTTTGCACGCATTACCGGCCCGTACAACAGCGGCGAAACACGGCGGCGCGGCGTGAGTCTTGTAACAGGAGGTGCATAAATGGAACTTACCGTAGACGGCAAGAAGTACAACGTCCTTGTTACAAGCCTTACCCGTAAATTTCAGGTGCTTGACGGCGAGAACGCAGAGCGAACGCTCAGCGGCGCAATGATTCGCGACATTATCGGTACGTTTTACAACTACGAGATTACGATTCTTCCCGCAGTTGGCAAGTACGGCGACTACGATGCGCTGTACGAGGTTCTGAGTGCACCGCAGGACAGTCACAGAATTGTTGTTCCGTATGCACAGAGCACGCTTACGTTTAACGCATATGTTACTGCTGGACAAGATAACCTCATTCGCAAGAAACCTGGAGAAGCATACTGGACGGGGCTTTCCGTTCAGTTTATCGCAATGGCACCGCAAAGGACGTGACACATGGGAACAAATACAATCACATATCTTGATCGCACGTTCGATGCGCACGATGTAATCAGCGGAAATGCGTACTATGCGCGTCCGCTGAACAGTGCCTCGCTGGAAATCGACACGTTTTCCTTTGATGTGCAGTCGGATGATACCAGTTTAACGGAGTTTATCCGTAACACCCCACTGACTTTCTACCATGACGGAAATCAGATGGGGATTTTTTATGTGCAGACAATCTCTCGCACCTCTATCAACACTTACCACTTTACTTGCACCTCGACCGTTGGCTTGCTGGATGAAACCTACCACGACGGCGGTATTTATACCGGCGAAACTGTGCGCGAAGTGTGTACGGACATTTGCAAGCCGCTGACCTGTTATGTGAAGTCCAACATTGCCAACATCAAGCTGTACGGATGGTTGCCTATTGCAACACGGCGCGAAAACCTTGCGCAAGTGCTGTTTGCTGTCGGTGCAACGCTGAAAGTGGACTATAACGGTGCAATCCGCATTGAGGGCTTGTGGGACGGACAGTCGAGCGAAATCACCGCAAGCGAAATGTACGCAGGCGGCTCGGTAGAATATGCAACGCCGGTTACAGAGGTTATCGTAACCGAGCACGCCTATTCGCAGAGCACAACGGAAGTTACGGAACTGTTCAACGGCACTACCTCAGCGGGCGATAAGATCACGTTTGACGACCCGTGCTATGATCTCGAAGCCACAGGCTTTGAAATCAAGGAAAGCGGCGCAAACTACGCTATCGTTACCGCTGGTTCTGGTGTGCTGAATGGCAAGAAGTACACCCATGTTACGCGGCAGATTATCACCCCGACAAACACCCGCAGTCGCAGTCTGGTTGAACAGTCGGACAACACGGTAAAGGTTGAGAACGCAACGCTTGTATCTCTGGTAAACGCAAACGCTGTTGCGGAACGCCTTGCCGAATATTACAGCCACAATGAGCGCATCAACAACAAAATTGCCATCAAGCGCGAAATTCCCGGCGATGTGGTGCAGATTACGCACCCTTACGGCGGTGAAGTAAGCGGATGTATTGAAAGTGCAGACGTTACCGTGTCCGGTAGACTGGCAGCGCAAGAAAGCGTGCTGGTCGGCTATAAGCCGCAGGATATCGGCGAACAGGAGTATTACGATACGGTTGAGGTTCTGACCAAAGACGGGACGTGGACTGTGCCGGATGGAGTTACAAGTGTCCGTATTGTTCTGATTGGCGGCGGTGCAGGCGGCGATTCAGGCGAACGCGGTGAAAACGGCGAAAGTACAGATGAAGCTACCAATACCCACGGAATACGCCCCGGAAAAGGAGGAAAAGGAGGAAAAGGAGGAACCGCAGGCAAGGGCGGAAAAATTTATACTATCGAACTGAAAGTAACTCCAAACGATCAATTCAATGCAAAAATCGGCGTTAAAGGAGTAGGCGGAGAATATTCCTCTGATACTGTGAATGCAGGAACAGCTGGCACGGACACTTCTTTCGCGGGATATACATCGCAAGATGGCGCATCATCTTCTGAGGGATTTTTTGAACCGACAATGGGAATAACGTATGGTGTATGGGGAACCGATGGAATCACAGGCGCAGATGGCGGTGATGGAGGTGTTCCAAGCACAGATGAAAAGGTGAGCGGCAGTCCGGGAGGCGATGTTTTAACATATCTCGGAGGAAAGGGTGGAACTGGCGTTCGTGGAACCAAAAGAGATGGAACCGTTGTAGGCGGTTCTGGCGGTGGCGGCGGTGGCGCTGCGTATGGCATAAATGGTTCGGATGGCGGAAATGCCATTATGAACAGTGGCGGCCTGCGAACAATTCATGGCTACACAGGAGGAAACGGTGGAACTCCAGATGCAATTATAGCACCGACTATATACGGCGCTGGTGGACACGGCGGACACGGTGGCGGTGGCGGCGGCGGTGTAGGCGCTGTAACGCTCAACGCAACTTATTCATCAGAATCTGGAGGAGCAGGCGGAGCAGGAACGAGCGGGACTGACGGTGCACCGGGTTGCGTTCTTATTTATTATCGCCTGCCTAAAGCGCTTTCTGCTTCCGGTGCAGTCCGCGATAAAAACGGCAAAATCATTTCAGACAAATACGGAAGGAGGTTGGTTGTTTAATGGCTGATACTTACTATACAAGCCGTTACAGTGGCGAAGATATTGATAATGCAGTCGATAAGGTAAACGACACCTCAGCCGGAAACGATGCACTCAAAGCGGCATTAGACGCACTGACTGCGCGTGTCGCGGCATTGGAGGGCAAGAACACATGATCTATTTCAACAACTGGGAGCTGACCGCAGATTGTGAAGTGCTTGCCCGCCAGCATGATAATCTGACGCGCTCCATCACAGTTACAGGCGATCTCCCGCCTGACTGGACGTGGGAAATGTATGTGTCAGCAGGTGGGAACATGGACATTCTGCCGATGCAGCAGGATGAAACCGGAATTTCGGTTTTGCTGACTGCACAGAATTTGCCCGTTGCAGGTGAGTACACTTTTGAGCTACACGGCACGCAGGGCGAGAAAACGCGCAGCACAAACGGCATCCATGTATACATCCCGCCTACGATGAGCGGTGACGCACACTGGCCGGAAATTCCGACAGCGTTTACCGAATTTGAAAAGCGAATGCAAGCGCTTGCCAACACTTACCCGACCATTGGCGATAACGGCAACTGGGTAATTGCAGGCAAGGACACGGGCGTAAGCGCGAAGGGCTTAACTCCGTTCATCGGAGACAACGGTAACTGGTGGATTGGCGAAGAAGATACCGGCGTACCTGCATCGGGCGGCGGGCATGGCAATGTGTTTTCAAATGATGTTTCCGCTATTCGCGTTTTGACCCGTGCAGAGTATGACGCCATCGAAAAGCACGATGAAACTGTGCTTTATCTGATAACGGGGTGACGGAATGTATATCGGAGACAAAAGCATTATCGCGTATTTCTTAGGAAAGATGGGAATTTACGAGGCGTATTTGGGCGAGGAACTGCTCTATCGCCGCAAGAGTTCCTACCTTTACCTTGAATTAAACACAAAAGGAGTGTAAAACATGGCATCTTTCTTTAATTTAACACTGGATACGACCGCGCCTGCCGGGCTTACCCTCAAATTGAACAACGGTGCTGCATATGCAACCAGTACGGCAGTAACGGCTACGATTGGTCTGACGGACAGCGTAACGACCGGCTACCAGATGAAGATTTGGGGCGTAGCAGGTGCAGCAACGGAAGCCGAAGCGGCATGGGCAACGTTTGTAAAGTCTAAGGCGATCACGCTGACCACTGGCGACGGCCAGAAAACCGTATCTATTAAGGTACGAGACGACGTAGGCAACGAAACCGCAACTGTTACTGCAAAGATTACTCTGGATACCGCCGTTCCGGTTGTTACGATTACCGGCCCGGACAAGAGCAAGATTTCTAAGGTGGCAACCTTCAACGTATCTGCGTTCTCGTTCTCTGCAAACGCGGACTTCGAGGAATACAAAATCAAGGTTGTTCCGAGTGAATCCAGCCTTGAAAACGCCGGTACGCAGATTCCGGTTACTTCCGGTTCTACCAACACCAGCGGCACTGAGGGCGGCTACAAGGCCGACACTGCAATCAATGTCACTATCAACGGCGCAGACCTCGAAGCTGCATCTTCCGGTGACGGCGTGAAGATCATCAAGGTGTTCGTAAAGAACGCTGCCGGTACTTGGAGCGTGGCGTAAATGGCAGCTCCAAATCTGACTTTTTCCATCACGGGAGAGAGGATTTCGGCGGTTTCTGGCTTCGACAAGGTGATTGTTGCATTTCAGTCGGACATTCCGTACAAGGCATTTGAATGCCGCGCTACGAAGTCCGGCGAGGAATGGGGCAGAGGGAGAGGGACGCTCATTGCGTCCTTCTCCCAAACTCCTGCTGTAACGCAACGTCAGTTCGAGGTCTACGATGATTTCCTACTCTCTGGCGATGGCACTTACCGCATTTCCCTCTACGCACAGGGTATGGATGGCAGTTGGAACGACAACTGGGGCTTTATCCCGTCTGACAGCAACGAAACCATGCTCGACGCGGACGGAAACGAATTTCTCTGCATGAAGGAGTGATGGCATGGCTTACAATTCTTCGCACACCGGCGCACAGATTGATTCTGCGGTCGGCGCGGTAATCGAAAAGGAAGCTACATGGGACAGTAAACAGGATGGGTTAAGGGGTAAGAAAGGACAGCTTGTAGGCTTTACGGCTGACAATGTTCCGGGTGCAGTTGATGCATCGAGTGGCGGCGGCGGTTCTTATATTACGCTGACGTTTGCAAGCGATTTTGTCGGTCAGGTATGGACGCTCAAGGGTGGCGGGGAAACTTACACCGGCACGGTGGACAGCAGTCTGACGGCAACTGTAAGCGTGCTCGGCATTAACACTACTTACACCCTGAGTGCGGTACTGACCGGCGAAATGTACACCGCCGAGGTTACGACCAAGGATTACTTTACGGCGCTGAGTGTCAATCTTGAGAAATTCCAGAGTACAATTACCGTAACCGTAGACAGTGGTTCGACGGTGACGGCGACACTGGGCAGCACGGTATTGACCAAGACGAGCACCGGCACGGCGGTATTTACGGTCGTCAAGGCTGGCACTTGGGCAATCAAGGCTATCAAGGGTGACCAGACAGCAGAGGGCACAGTAAGCATTACCGCCAGTGGTCAGAGTAAGTCGCTGACACTCTTCTATGCAAATGTGTTCGGCGTGGTGTGGGATACGAGCAATTCGAGCACGGCACTGACAAGGTTAACGCCGGAGACCGACCCTTACGGACTGGTTACGCGGTCGGTGACAACTGAACCTGTTCCGGCTGTTGGCACTGGTTCGGGCAGTTCGCCTTTTGATGCGTATGCACCTTGGAGCGGTATGAAAGAATGTAACCTTAATGCGTCTGGTACGGTGACGGCGTGGAAGGGTGATAGCAGCTTCGCACGATCGAATGACTACACTATGGTGTTTGTCCCAGAGTTTTATGTTGCCGCGAAGAGAAACGGTACAAAGCAGTATTTCTACGTTTCGGACAAACCGAAAACTGGCATGACGAAACATCCGGGCAGTGGTAAGTATGTCGGCAGATATCACATGAACAGCGGTGGTGATGGGTACAGTAAGACTGGCGTTTCTCCGTATGTAAATATCACCCGCGCAACTGCGCGAAGCAAAGCTAAGTCGCTCGGCTCGAAATTCCATCTTTACGATTTCGCAACTTACTGCGCAATTATTTTTCTGTATATTGTGGAATTTGCGGACTGGAACTCTCAGAACAAGATTGCATACGGCAGAGCAAACGGTCAATCGTCGGCTGTAACCTCTGGCAAAACGGATACAATGGTCTACCATACGGGAACTGGAGGAAGTAAAATCTCGGACGGTGCCGTAGCATGCCAGTATCGCTCAATCGAAAACCTGTGGGGCAACGTGCTTCAGTGGGTAGACGGCTTTAACGCCAATGGCACAACGGCTTACGCTTGTACTGACCCAAGTAAATATGCGGATGATACTGCAACCGGCTACACCAATATTGGTACACTGCCTGCATCTGGCTACATTAAGGATTTGATCGTTACAGACAATGGTCTGCTCATTCCCAAAACTACCGGCGGCTCGGAAACGACGTACATTCCGGACTACATGTGGTCGTCCTCTGGTTGGTGCGTGTTGTGTGTTGGCGGTCGCTGGAACTACGGTGCGAATGCAGGTCTGTTGTGCTTCAATGCGGGCAGCACTTCGCCGTATTCGAGCTCGAGCATTTCCGCGCGTCTCCTGTGCGAGCCATAAGAAAGGAGTGATCTAAATGAAGGTACACGGCGACAACAAGCCGGAGAAAATCTCCGCGAATAGCCTGCCGAACAAGCTGGGACGCGCGTGGGTAAGGTTTTGCCTGAATCCGGTTGAAACCACAGACGCAGACGGAAACCCGCAGTGGGAGTATGACGAATATGTCACCGAGATTGCCGATGGCGATGACTTACAGGAGCGTGTGACCGCACAGGCTGACGCACTGCTGTTGCAGGCAGTCGGTGAGGAGCTGTATGGCACACCGCTGACCTCAGTTGATGATCTGCGTGAGCAGCGTATCGCAGACAGCAAGACTGACCTCGCTGCATGGCTGTCCGAAAATCCGCTGACATGGACGGATGGTAAGAAGTATGCTGTAACGTCGGAAAAGCAGGCACAGCTTACATCGGCGCTGGCGGTGCAGCAGGTTGCAGAGTCTGCCGGAGTGAAACGTGAGCTGCGTTGGAACTCGACCGGCGATGAGTGTACGGTCTGGCAGTATGCCGATCTGTGTGCGCTGGCACTGGCGATTGCAGCCTATGTTGAGCCGCGCGTGAGCATCCAGCAGGCGGCGGAAGTCGATCTCCGCAATGCCACGACGGCAGAGGAGGTCTTGAGTGTTGCGTGGAATTACGCCTAAGTCTGTGCTCGAGCACTTGCTGTTCGCAGTGATCGGCGGCGTGCTGTACATGCTGATCGAGATCGCATGGCGCGGCTACACGCACTGGTCTATGGGTATCCTCGGCGGCGTATGTTTTGTACTGGTGGGACTGCTGGACGAGGTTCAGCAGCACCCTCCGATCATCTTGCAGATGGCACAGGGTGCTGTGATCTGCACCGTGATGGAGCTGCTGGCCGGTCTGGTGCTCAACGTCTGGCTCGGTCTGAATGTATGGGACTACTCTGGCGTGCCCGGCAACATCATGGGGCAGGTGTGCCCGCAGTTTACCATTGCGTGGGCGGCACTGTCCACGGTTGCGGTATGGGTTGAAGATCGTTTGCACGATATCTTCGACTAAATGCTCAGAATTGCGGTAAAGTGCTCAAAATAAAAGAAAAATGTACACTTTGATAGGGCGAATGCCCGGAAAGGAACAAACTATGTACGAATATAACACCTCTGCTATTGTGGGTATTTAATTATGCCGACGGAGGTTATCTGCACCATTATCACGGGTGCTGTCGGAATTATCTGCGCTGCTATGGCGGCGCAGTCCGGCAAGCGCGAGAAGCGAGCAAAGGAAGAAACGGAGCGGGTAAACCGGAGGGCGGAACAACGAGCCAAAGAGGGACGCTTACAGCTTGCAATGATTAACGCAAACTGTCAGCTTACCGTTGGCGTAGCAATGGCATTAAAGCGCGGTCACTGCAACGGTGAGGTAGAAGCAGGACTTGCGGCCATTGAAAAAACAACCAAGGAGTACGAGCAGTTCTTAGAAGGGATTGCTATAGACCATATTGCGAGGTGAGAGTATGAAGGTAAATATCCCTGTACGAATGAAGAACCCGTGGTTCTGGGTCGGTATTGTCAGCGTGGCAATCACGGCCATTGGCGTTGACCCGCAGACGTTTACGAGCTGGGCGGCTGTGTGGGACGGTATTGTTTCGGTGCTGGAAAATCCGGTGCAGCTCTGCACGATGTGCCTTGCGGTGCTGAGTGTGTTTATCGACCCGACGACGGCGGGCATTACGGATTCCAAAACGGCGCTGACCTACACCGCACCGAAGAAGAAGGGTGAGTAAAGTAAATGAGTATTCCATTCAAACAGTGCAACGAACGAAACTACCGCAAGGGCAGAGCGTTTGCAATCAGCTGGATTTGCCTGCACTTTACGTCCGGCAACGGTGACACGGCACAGAATAACGCGGATTATTTCGCGCGTGAGGGCGGTTTGAACGCAAGCGCACATTATTTCGTGGATACGGAAAGAATCGTGCAGAGCGTAAAGGACGGCGACACGGCATGGCATTGCGGCAGGGAGCGCGGCGGCAGCTACTACAACGACTGCCGGAACGCAAACAGCATCGGCATTGAAATGTGCAGTATCATCCGAAACGGTGTATACGTCATCCCCGAAGCGACGATGAAGAACGCCGCAAAGCTGACGCGGGAGTTGATGGCAAAGTACCATATTCCGGTATCGCGCGTGTGCCGTCACTATGATGTGACGAGAAAAAATTGTCCCGAACCGTGGATTCGCAATCCTCAGTTGTGGGAGAAGTTCAAAACCATGCTGACAGAGAAAGAGGTTGAAGACATGACGGAAGCACAGACCCGCGCAATCGCAAAGCAGGAGATTGCAAACGCTGAGAACGCCAAGAAGGTATATAACACGGTAGACGCAGTACCCGCATGGGGCAAAGAGACCGTTCAGAAGCTCATCAATAAGGGATTTCTGCAAGGCGACGATCAGGGCAAGCTGGCGCTGACGACCGACCTGCTGCGCCTACTGGTTATCAACGACCGTGCGCACCTTTACGGCTAAGTTGCGGACGAACACAAAAGATGGTATAATCCTATCAGAATTGAAAAAACGCATTGTTCCTGCGCTCCCCGAAGCCTTATGAACCTACATAGGGTATAGACGTAGAGGACGTGGGACGGTGTGTTTTTATAGGGTGCGAAGCGCGAAAGTGTGTCGCACCCGATTTTTTTATACAAGGGGAAAGATATGCGGTGACACCATAACGAGGGGATACCGCATGAAATTAACGGAATTTACAATGCCGGAGGTGGAATACTTCCGGCGTGAGTGCAATTTTACACCAGAAGAGCGCGCCGTGTTTGATCTGCGAACATCGGCGCGCTCTATTACTCAGATTTGCATGACGCTGCACATGAGCGAAAGCACGGTGCATCGTCGGTTGAACAGCATCAAATGCAAAATGCTGCGCGTGCTGTGACAGCAAGTTGACAGATTTGTGACAGGTTTTCACGCCCGGCAGACCTTATACTGAAAGTATAAGGAAGTGATCGCATGAGTTACGAACAGAGACTTGAACGCATGGGGTATGACCCTGAGTGCGCTCGTCGCATTGTAGCAGTTTACCGCAACGCAGGCAACACAGATTGCTTAGAGGAGTATATATCCTACAAAGAGGCGGTAAGTAAATCCATCAGCGAACACGTTACGGAGGTGCTGGGTTAATGGCATATCCTTATGGTTACACTGGCTACACGCCTCAGTATCAACAGCAGTACCCGCAACAGCCAATGCAGACACCAATGCAACAGCAGGTGCAATCTCCACAGCATATTGTTCGACCTGTGGCAAGCGTGGAGGAAGCGCGTGCGGTACAGACGGACTTTTCCGGTGCGCTTACTATCATGCCGGACACGGCACACGGCGCGATTTACACCAAACAGCTTAATTTGCAAACCGGCTGTGCTGACTTTGTGATGTATCGCAGAGCACAGGAGCCGGAAACGAATAAACCTGCGGAAATAGATTTGTCAGATTATGTTCCGAGAACGGAATTCAACGAGCTTATCCGACGGTTTAACAAGTTATGTGAACAACTGGGAGGTGCAAACGATGGTAAATAATCCGATGATGCAGGTGTTGCAGCTTATGAGGAACGGCGGAAATCCCATGATGATGCTGAACCAAATGACCGGCAATAATCCCATGGTGAGCACCCTAATGAAATCCATGCAGGGCAAAAGCCCGGACGCGCTGCGGCAGATGGCGATGAACATTGCAAAGGAACGAGGAATCGACCTCGATCAGTTTGCACAGCAGTTCGGCATGAAGATCAAGTAAATACGAAACTGTAAAAAAACAGACGATTTTTTACGGTTCCCTTTTCAGTTACGGAATCTTGATGAAAATCCGACGTGAATTTGTCATGTTCGGAAAGCGTACGGTTCCGATCAAATATAACTGAAAAGGAGAATTACACTATGAGTGACGATTCGATGGCTCTGGGCTATGCACTGGGTCAGGACAGCAACGGTAGCAACAACGGCTCCGGTATGTGGGGCGGCGATGGCTCGTGGATTTTCGCATTTCTGATTATTGCACTGATTTTCGGCGGCAACGGCTGGGGCTGGGGCAACAACGGCGGCAACGGTGCGAACGGCGCAGGGTATCAGGGCGCGGTTACTCGCTCCGATCTGTGCAGTGAGTTCAACTTCAACAACCTGTCCCGTTCCGTTCTCGGCATTCAGGACGGATTGTGCAACGGCTTTTACAGCATGAACAACGGGATGCTTACCGGTTTCAACACGCTCGGCAGCGCGGTTTCTAACGGCTTCCACGGCGTGGACAATTCGGTTTGCCAGCTCGGCTACCAGAACGCACAGCTTATCAACGGCGTAAACCAGAACATGAACACTGGCTTTAACGGCGTAACTGCTGGCCTTACTGCTCTGGGCACGCAGATGGCTTCTTGCTGCTGCGATACGCAGCGTCAGGTAGAACGCGGTTTCTGCGACACCAATTACAACGCTGCTACTAATGCGCGTGATATCATCCAGTCTACCCACAACGACACTGACCGTATCATTGCGCGGATTGACCAGATGGAAACTGCACGTCAGGCAGAGAAGATCGCGGCGCTCCAGACGGAGAACCAGACCTTGAAGTTCGCGGCTTCTCAGGAGGCGCAGAACAACTACCTTGTAAACGCTCTGCGTCCGGCTCCGGTACCGGCGTTCCCGGTTCCGGCACCTTACCAGTTTTCCGGCTGCGGCTGCAACACCTGCTGCGGCATGTGAGAGATACGTTCAGCCGGGGGACATTCCCCCGGCTTTGATAGGAGGTTTTGATTATGGCTTGCAAGCCTGTACAAAAACTGTGTCCGAACCTGCGTATCTCACAGGGCGTGACTTACGCAAGCGGCGTGCTGACGGTGAACATTCCGGCGGGAGATTACCAGAACGGCTGCGTATACGGAATCGTAATCGCTCAGAACATTCCGAGCACAACGATCATCGGCGCACCGGTAGTAATCACAATCGGCGACGGAACGGTAACGTATCCGCTGCTGAAATGCAACGGCGCACAGGCGACAGTGTTTAATCTGGACACCCGTCACAAGTACCTTTGCCGGGTGGTCACTTCGTCCAGCGGCGGCAGTTTCCGAATGCTCGGTAATTCCTGCTGCTCTCATTCTGACACGCTGCGGTCTATTAACGGCACAGCGCCGACGGCGTAAGGGGGTATCATCATGAAACGAGGAACCCGAATGCTGTTGATGCAGCACACCCGCCGAGAGAATGCTTCGCCGGAGGAATGGAGAATCCGCAAGACGTACCCCGAAGATCGCCAGCATTACGGCGTGCGGTATCGGTACAATCATATTGAGCCTTACGGTTACTATGACGAGCGTATTCACGGCGGCGAACCGGAGATGCGGAATTATCGCCGCTATTCTGACGGACGCTTTGCACCGAAAAGCAACATGGAATATCCGGAGTATGACGAGTACCCCGATTACGAGGACGAGATGCGCCCTATCGGCTTTCGTGACGATGATGCTTACATGGGGGATACTTCTTATGTAGGTGACAAGACGCACGGTTCTGAGCGCACTATGGGCTATGCGTCCAGCACGCACACCGGACGTATGACTAAGGACATGGCGGACGAATGGCTGCACAACATGCAGAACGCTGACGGCACGACTGGCCCGCACTGGACGTTTGAACAGTGCAAGCAGGTAATGCAGCAGCACAACTTGAATTACGACCCGGTAGAATTCTGGGTGGCAATGAACGCTGTTTACTCCGACTTTTGCAAGGTCAACGAGAAACACGGCATCCGCAACATTGATTACTATGTTGACGCTGCTTGTGCGTTCTGGCTCGAAGACAAGGACGCAGTGAAGAATAAGGAAGCGGCATACTATCGGTATGTTGTGAAGCATTGAATGAAGGGAGGGCAAATGCCCTCCCTTCATTGCGGTGTTGAAGTCCCACGCTATCTGTGGTACAATGTATAGGTCAAGTGGGACTAAACATGGGACTAAAATTTTTGAAGTGTCAAAAGTTCAGACATACTGTGGGGTTTCGAAATTTCACCTCGTCCTTGGTAAGGATGAGGTCACCAGTTCAAATCTGGTTAGCAGCTCCATATTAAAAAGCCTTGTTTCTTTGGTAAATCCATTGAAACAAGGCTTTTTTGTTATTTTATACGGCTTTGAGCACTGCTGCACGAAGTTCTTGCAGCTCTCGCATAATGTCAGCCATAGGCGTTTTTTGCACTTCGCTGATGGGACTAAATGTGGGACTGAACAAGGCGGCTAATTGCTCACCTGCACGCTCAATCATATCCTCGCCGGTGTGAGTGTAAATCTTGGCGGTGATCTCTATAGATGCGTGTCCCATGAGTTTACTAGCGACGTTGAGCGGTACGCCCGCACGCTCTAAATCCGTGCAAAACGTGTGGCGCAGATCGTAGGGAACGATAGGCGGCAGCTGCTCGGCAATGGGCGAGATTTTCCCCGCCGCGATCAACTCACGTTCGGTATCATCCATAGCGGCGCGGAAACCCTGCCACATGGCACGCATGGACTTATCATCGTACAAGTGCCCGTTACGTAGAAAAACCAATTCACCGAACGAACCGGCTTTCGGCAGGACTGCGGCAAGCTGTGGGATGATCGGGATTTTGCGAACGCCTGCGTCTGACTTGGGGTATTTCTCGGCGCGGGTGTCCCGGTCGTATGCCTTGTTAACGGTAATCATACCGCCTGTAATATCGGCATATGTCAGCACAAGGCTTTCCGCCGGACGCAAGCCACTATACAGCAGAGTAAGCACCCACGTCCCCGCAGGATGCGTCTTTGCAGTTTCCAGTAAAATAACACGTTCTCGGTCTGTAATGCTCCTGTGGCTCTTCTGCTTGCCAGTACGGGGCATCTTCAAATCTTCCGCAGGATTATTGACGCACAAGCCGTTCTGCTTGGCTGCGCGGAACATCTGCTCGATGGCCTGCTGCACCTTCTTTACGGTGTCCGGCGCACGTCCTTCCGCAGAGTTAAGCGCTTCCTGACAGTTCAGCGGCCGCACTTTGCTAACGGGGATATCCCCAATGTAGGGATAGATGTAGTTCACAAGCCGTCCCTCAATCAGCCTGCGCGTGGATTCCTTCACGCCGGACTTGTAGGTTTCTACCCAGCGTTTTCCCCATTCCTTTACGGTAACACCGGCTTCAATGAGTTTACTTCCGGATTCGATTTCTGCGCGTTTTGCCCTGATTTTCTCGTTGAGTTCCTTTTCGGTTTTTGCTCTCAGGTCGTAGTGCTTTCCCATATACGTTCCGGTCTCGCGGACAAATCCGCGAGGGTCTTTTTTTCGACGTGGCATTGCATTTTCCTCCTATTTTCGATATAATAAGAGGGTAGAATTCCGTTGCACAAGATTTCTACCCCCGTATAACGTCCGCCGGTTGCCGCCGGTGGGCGTTTTTTATGCCCAAAATTGTTTTCCGCATTTCAAACAAGTGACGCGGACTTTTTTCGCGCCCTTGTTTCCGGCTACGGCACCGATCAATCCCAGCCCCAGCGGCGCGGTCACGGCTGCGCCTACCACGGCCTTGCCGATGCCGAATCCCTTCTTATGCGCAGAAAGGGAAGTGGAGCCGCAACGCGGACAACGCGCTTGTGCGTTCATTTCTTTTTGCTGTAGTTTGTTCGCCTTTTTCAGTTCGGAAAGCTGCGCCTTTTGCAATTTAACCGAAGGGTCGTTCACTGCTTGCACTTTTATGATCTTCTCAATCGGTGCTTCAATCTGACGCTTCATGCGGATTACATCCAGCATGCCGTATTCCTTCGGCTTTACGTTATCCTCGATATAGTCTAACGCTTTACCGATAGTGACAGAATCGTAATCGGTGCATTTGCGGAAGAATGCAGACATGCCGGTTCTGTCCTTGTAAACGCCGTAGATCGTGGAGAGGTCGATTAAATCGCCCTCTTTATCGTAATACTCGTGCGTTTCCTTTGGGGCAACGGTTTGTGCAGGTAGTTGTTCACCAGCCTTTGTTCCGCAGTTCGGGCAAAAATTTCCCTCGAATTCCGTGCCACAATTCGTGCAAAACATAATTCCACTTCCCTTTTATTTCTTATACTTCGGATTTCCGAGCATGATTTCAAGAAAATCCAATGCTTTTTCCTGCCCGTCCTCGGTAAGCTGATTGAATATTGTCGTCAGCCGAGATTGACGGGCGATTTTTTGTGTCTCATCATACTGCGCGAGATCGTGCAGCATGAATTCGATTGAGTGTTGCATACGCTCTAAGCCTTTTAGATTGGCTTCGAGCCATGCCTGCTTTTCCTGCTCGGTTGCCTGACCAGCTGCTACTTTCTGCTGTAGCTCCACCATTTCCGGCGCACTGTTTACACGGATTGAAGCATCTGCGGTCAACTCGTTCACATTTACGCCGAGTGCGTTTGCAAGCCGAGAAATAGTGTCTGGCGCAACTCGTTCGCTACCACGCCGCGTAATAGAATAAACTGTGTTATACGACAATTCAGCTTTTTTAGCAAGCTCTCGAAGCGAAATACCCTGCTTTTCTGCAAGTTTTTTTACTCTTTCTCCTACGGTCATAATATCCCCTCCGTGAATGCGTTTGCAAATTTATATTGACATACTGTTCAATCGCACATATAATTAAATTACGACATATGCAAACGCAAATAGTGAAAGGAGGATATATGCGTATTGATCGAGTAATCCTTGCTGCAACGATGGCAAAACGTTGTATGCGAGGAAAGGAACTTGCGACGCTTGCCGGTATTTCCGTTTCGAGTGTTTCCGGCATTCGCAACGGACGTAGCTGCTCGGCAGAGATGGCAAGCAAGATCGCAAGTGCTTTGAACGTACCCCTTAACGAACTTGTAGAAAAGGAGAATTAACCCATGGATAACAAAATCATTGCATTTACTAACCCTGAATTTGGCGAGGTTCGCACGCTGAACATTGAGAACGAGCCGTGGTTTGTAGCAGCTGACGTTTGCAAGGCGCTTGACCTTGGCAACGCAAGCATGACACTTTCTCGTCTTGACGATGATGAAAAGGGTGTCAGTTTAATTGATACCCTTGGCGGCTTGCAGAACATGGTGACGGTAAACGAGCCCGGCCTGTACACTCTGGTTCTCGGCTCTCGCAAGCCAGAGGCTAAAGCGTTCAAGCGATGGATTACGCACGATGTTATTCCCTCTATCCGCAAGAACGGCGGCTACATTGCCGGCCAGGAAAATCTCAGCCCTGAGGAACTGATGGCGAAAGCCCTGCTTGTCGCTCAGAAAACCATTGAGGAAAAGGACAAGCTGCTTTCCCACGCTGCCGAACAGGCGAAGCTCGATGCACCGCTCGTCCATTTTGCAAAGGGCGTTACCGTGTCCAAAACTTCCATCCTGATTTTCGACTTTGCGAAGATTCTCCGTCAGAATGGCGCGGATATGGGCGGCAAGCGCTTTTTTGCATGGCTGCGTGAAAATGGCTACCTCGTCAAGCGCAAGGGTAGTGATTACAATATGCCTACCCAGCGCAGCATGGAACTCGGTCTGTTCGAGATCAAGGAAACTGTGATTACTCACTCGGACGGTCACACCACCATCAGCCGCACGCCGAAGATTACCGGCAAGGGTCAGGTATACTTCTTCAACAAAATCCTCGGCACGAATATTCCGGAAGATATGGAGGGCTAACACAATGGATTTTTCGGGATATTGCCTTAGCCGCACACAAGAGGCTTTGCGGCTCGCGCAGAATTTGAGCGAATACGTTCGCGCCTTGCCGTTAAGCAACGAGCAGAATGACCAGCTCGTGAAAATGATGGCCGACTGCACGCAGAAGTTTGAAAGCGATGCATTTACCCTTGGCTTAAAGGCTGGGGTACAGGCCGCAAAGGAATTACTGTAAGTAACCATACCACTCGAAAGGAGCAGACACATGAAAAACAACATCGTTGCATTCAAGTACGAAGAACAGCAGGTACGCACCATCGAGAAGAACGGCGAACCGTGGTTCGTCGGCAAGGACGTAGCGGACATTCTCGGTTATTCCGATACCGCACAGGCGGTTCGCAAGCACATTGATAACGAAGACAAAGGGGTGGTTGAAATGACAACCCCCGGTGGCAAGCAGCCTGTTACCATCATCAACGAATCTGGCCTGTACAGCCTTATCTTTTCCAGCAAACTGCCGACGGCGAAGGAATTCAAACACTGGGTTACTTCCGAGGTTCTTCCGTCCATCCGCAAGACCGGTGAATACAAGATCACACCGGCACAGCAGAACCGCCTTGACATTATGGAACGCAACAGCCGCGCCCGCGAAGCGTCGTTGTGGCTGCGTATCTCCGCGCAGGTAAAGTCTGATACTTACCGTCAGGTATGCGCAAGCTACGCAAGCACGGTGCTCGCAGGCCGTGAGGTTATCCCGCTGCCGCAGACCACCCAACATCATTACTCCGCTACAGAGATCGGCAAGATGTTCGGCGTGAGCAAGCAGGCCATCGGCAATCTTGCCAACACATACGGCATGAAAACCGACGAATACGGTGCATGGTACCACGACAAGTCTCCGTACTCGACAAAGGAAGTCGATGTATTTAAGTACAACGATCACGCCGTGCAGCGCTTCCGAGACCTGCTCCTGTAAAACAACACTCTACAGTAAGTCCTGTTTATTGGACTTTGCAACAAGGCTGTTTGCGTCCTCTTGAAAATCGAACAAACGTTCGCTATACTATATGTCAGATAAAGGCGAACGGTTCTTATTGATATTTCCATTTTAAGGTAATATCATAGGAGTATACAACAGGAAAGGCAGGAACCAAACATCATGGACAACATTGACCGTTTTACCGCAATGCTCAATTCATGCACAAACCCGCTGCGCATATACAATGCGCTACGAATGATCGCCGAAACGCCATTCGAGCAATCCGACGATGTGCGCAAGAAACGCGAGATCATCGTCGGAAAGGTTGCCGGACTGGTCGAGCAATCCGAGAGCCTTTAACAACTCAATAGACATCTCTCTTGTGATTTCCCCTGTTTCGGCTTTGGCCGGGACAGGGGCTTTTTCTTTTTCTATGCCGGTATCTAACAAGGTATCGGCAGAGATGTGAAGAACCTTTGCAAGCTGTTTGATTCTCTGCGGGTCAGGGTTTCGCTTTGCAGTTTCGTATCCACAATAGGTACTCTTTGTAATGCCTATTTCGTCGGCTATTTGCTGCTGGGTTAAACCGGCCTTAATGCGAGCAGCTTTCAGTTCTTCGTAGAATTCCATGTGCTCACCTCCTATGAGTACAGCATAACACTAAGTTGGCGTTCTGTCAACATTTTTTGAAAAATCCCTTGACAAGTTGGCGTATTGCTGATAAACTGTAATCACAGGTTGGCGGAGCGCCAACAAATGAGAAGGGAGGTGCAAATATGTATCCGAATTTGATGGGCATGAAAGCGTTTCACGGTCTGACATCTGATGATATGGGTAATATCTTAGGTATCAGCAGAAATGCCTATGAATCCAAAATGAAAAGCGGACGGTTTACGCCGAAAGAATGCAAGCTACTGTGCCGCTATTTCAAGAAGCCGTTCACTTACCTGTTTGCCACGGACGATGAAATTACCAACGGGGCATTCGGCGTGGAGAATGACAACGAGAGCGCATAAGCGGAGGTGAGAGCAATGGATCCGGTACTGATGTCGCTTAACATCGCAACGATGGTTATTCTGGCCGTGCTGGTTGTGCTGATGCACAAGTGGTACAAGCGGAGGTGAACGGCAATGAAGAAAGTCAAAGAGATTTTCATGTCAGGCAGCTTTGGTATAGCGCTGTCCGGCTTCTCGCTGGGGTTCTCTACTTGTGTATTGATTTGTAAGGTTTTCGATTTACTTAAATAAGGCGATAACCGAGACAATCAGCGAAGCAATAGCAAGAACACGAGCAATCATTGCTTCACGCGAAGCGGCCGTTGCTTCTGTGCGGGCATCATCGATTTGCGTTTGCAGTTTTCGGTTGGTTTCTTCCAACTGGTTCTGCATAGAATCACGGAATTCTAATTCGGCTTCTTGATCGATACGGCGAAGTTCAGAACCTAAGTGCATCATACCAACACCTCCTTTCCCGGCTATTATACCACGGTCGGGAAGGGGCGAACAAGCGGAGGTGATACCGATGTATATTCCACCTTTTGTTGCCGGAGTGCTGGCAACACTGGGCGTTGAAATGGCGCTGCTTATTGTGTGTGCGATGCTGCGTTGCGGCAACGATGATGATGAGCGATAACAAACCATCAACACACTAAGCAACAGACCGATAACAAACCATCAACACACCAATAACACACAGAAAGCGGAGGGTTGAACGAATGACAGCAACGGAATTAAGCAACCGCAGGCGCACGGTTGAAGGCCGTTTACGCACGTTCGCAGGGTGCGAATATATTACCACAAAACAGTTAAAAGACTGGTTTGGAGTTAGTTATCGTACCGTGCAGAGGTATTTAGATGGTGTTCCGCGTTTAACTGGCGGTCGCTATCATGTGGCCGATGTGGCTAACCGATTGGTGCAGGCGGAAGCGTCTGCGTAACACTCCAACAACAGACCATCAACACGCAGATAACACACAATCAACACACCGATAACAGACCGATAACAAACCATCAACACACCGAGGCGTAAGAAAGAAAGTAACAAAGAAAGAAAAGAAGTATATATATATTCTCCCTACGGTCGAATATATATTAATTTAACTTTCTAAGAAAGAAAGAAAAGAATAACCCTCTCACTACGTTCGAGGGTTACAAGAAACTGCGAAAGGGGATTGAAACCAATGACCTACAAACGCTGTGGCTGGCTTGCAGGAATGTGTTTCCTCGGTGTCCTGCTCTCTGGTGGCATGACTGAGAATGGCCGCATTGACCTGTTCAGCGGTGCGGCTATCATGCTGGCGCTGCTGGCAGTCGGATTTGTAGCCGCAAGGGCAAGCGTGCTGCTTGCGGCCTATGAGCACCGGCAGAGATATCGCGGTCGTTATCGCTGAGAGGAGAAAACAGGATATGACGGAAGCAAGACGCAAGACGCTGAAAGTCAAAGACATGCAGCGCCGGGTCATCGGCAAGGCGATGAACGCTGCTAAGTACGGCTTGCAGATGCGCGAGAGCGCGAAGACGATCAGCATGAGAACGGAGGACAAGCATGGTAGTAAAAATTAACGGCTCGGTGTTTGATACAGAGAGAGTGATGCGGTTTGCGCCACACAAGAAGGACGGGCTGGACTTTCGGCCGGAGGATGTATGCACACTGGACGAACTGGAGCAGCGCTGCGAGAAGATGGCAAAGCTGCCGCCGACACAGCAGGTTAAGACCGTAGATCGCATGGGATGGCGGTTTGTGCTGCTGAAAGATATCTACGGCAACACGTTCCCGCAGTGCTTTGCACCGATCACCGGAAAACTGGAAATACCGGAACAGGCATGAGAAAAGCCGCTGACGGACGGCAATCCGAACAGCGGCAAAGAAAAATAGGTTTACGGTGATTATAGCACCGGAGAGGAGAAAAAGCAAGATGTTGAAGGAAACACTGCGCAAGCTGATGAACCTCAGTTTGGAGGAAAAGCCGGAAGGCAAGATCACCGAGGTAAAGATCGGTAACACTACCTGCTCGGTATGGATTATGAGCAAAAGTGCAAACGGAACGTATCAGGTTGACCGCCGCTTTCACCGCTACAAGAGCGCCGGAGAAAACGTATGGTATGAGGGACTGGAAGAAGTCCCCGAAGCCGAGGTTATCCGGGCGATGGAGGCGGTAAACAATGCGTGATACACTGACCGGCTGCCCCGAGCGGGCGTTAGAGCCGCCGGAGAGGGCAGATCAGGAGCGGCTTAACCGGTTGCAGGATATGCGCGAGGCGGAAACAGCTATCGGGCTGTATCTGGAGAATTATAAACACCTATTCAGCAGCGAAATTAAGGACTTTTTGCTTGATCTGCGAATTGCTGTGCAGGACTACGAGGAGGACGAACCATGAATCTGTATGAACTGACGCGCGAATTTGAAAGCGCAATGGCAAACATCGTTATCGACGAGGAGACCGGCGAGGTCAGCGGTTTTGAGGCTGTAGACGGTCTGGACGCGGCGTTTGAGGACAAGGCCGAGGCGTATGCCGTCACCATCAAGAACCTTGACGCAGAGATTAAGGCGCTCAAGAACGAGCGGGACAATCTCAAGGCGCGAGAGGATGCGACCAAGAAGCGCATGGAGTACATGAAGCAGCACCTTGCGGATAGCATGCTTGCAGTCGGCAAGGACAAGATCAGCACGTCGAAGGCTGCGCTGTCGTTCCGCAAGAGTATGCAGGTGAGCATTACGAATGACGTAATGGTTCCAGACGACTTGTGCAAGGTGGTTATCGACCGCAAGCCGGACAAGGTGGCAATCGGCAAGTTACTGAAATCCGGTGAGGCCGTACCGGGCGCGGAGCTGGTAGAAAACATGAATTTGCAGGTGAAGTGATATGGCAGAGATTTATCAGGCGATTATCGGCGTTATGTCCGATATTGGCGTAATCGGCAAAGAAAAGAAAAACGCACAGCAGGGCTTCAAGTATCGCGGCGTTGACGATGTGATGAACGCATTGCAGCCGGTTATGGTGCGGCACGGATTGTTTGTTGTGCCGGAGATCATCGACCAGAAGCGCGAGGAGCGGCAGACCAAGAACAAGGGCAATCTGATTTATTCGGTTTGCACGGTGCGGTATACGTTCTATGCCAAGGACGGCAGCAGTGTGCAGTGCGTTGTGATCGGCGAGGGCATGGACAGCGGCGACAAGGCGACGAACAAGGCAATGAGCATTGCATTCAAGTACGCCTGCTTTCAGGTGTTCTGCATTCCGACAGAAGAAATGGCAGACCCGGACGCGGAAACGCACCCTGTATCGCAGAAGGTTGCAGAGGACCCCAAGGTTGCGGCGGCGGTAGCCAAGGCGAACGAGGTAAAGAAGCTGCTGGTGAAGATCAGCGGAGACAAGGCGGTTGCAAAGCAGTTGTGGGACGAGAAGTACGCCAAGGACAAGGGCGATATCGTCAAGATGAATGCTGCGCTGCTGGAACTCGAAGATCAGTGGCGCAAGATCGAGGAAATGCAGAGGGAGATTGAACAGGCGTGACGCACGAGTTTGACGAGGCGAAAGTTATCCGAAATGGGCTTGGCAACTGGCTTTGCCTGCATATCAAAAACGCGCCGATGGCGCGGGCAGAAGTAGACCAGATGCAGGCAGGCCGCCGCTACTGCGCGGAAATCAAGCGCAAGTATGACAAGCGGAGCGGGCGAGCCAATGCATTCGCGTGGGCACTTATGAGCAAGCTCGCGGCAAAGCTCGGCATGAAGCGCGAGGAGGTTTATCGGCAGTATATCCCCGAAATCGGGGATAACTACCGGTTGGTGCCGTATCCGAACGAGCAGACGCGAGACCTTGTTGCTGACCTGTGGAGCAAGCAGGGCTTAGGCTGGGTGACGCAGGATTGCAACGGCGGGTACTTACTCTGCTACTACGGGAGCAGCACATACAGCACGGTGCAGATGGGGCGGCTAATTGACCTCATTGTACAAGACTGCAAGGAGCAGGGCATAGAGACCGAACCGGAAAGCACGGTGCTTGGGTGGCTCTCCAAGTGGAAGCCGGAGGGCAAGGACGTATGAGGAGACAAACCAAGTTTACCGGCATTTCTCCGGCTGTCTGGAAGGAATGCTATGACCGGGACGGCGGTATTTGCCGTCACTGCGGAAAGGGCGGCGTGTTACAGGCTGCGCATTACGTCAGCAGAGCACGCGGCGGCATGGGCATTCCGACGAATTTAGTCATGCTGTGCCCGGACTGTCACCGGGAAATGGACCAGGGCGACGGCAAGGAAATCAAGCGGGAAATGCGGGAGTACCTGCAAAGCATGTATCCCATGTGGAGAGAGGAAAACCAGAAGTATACCAAGGAGACAGGGAGATGAAAGTTGATTTAGAAAAATATCGGAAATACATCGAAACCCGGATTGCGGAAGGCGCGAGCTTGCGAATGCTTGAGAACGAAATCGGAATTGAGCGACAAAAACTCTCAAGAGAGATGAAAAAAGCAGGCATGAGAGTTCCTACGCGAATTGAAAGCGTGAAATTCCTGTGGAAAAATCATAAACATCCGCACATTGGGAAAACCGGTAGCTTGTGCCCGACGTACGGACGCAAGATGTCAGATGAAACCAAACAAAAGCTGAGAGAAGCAATGGCTGGAGATAAAAATTATCACTGGTCCGGAGGAAGAAAGAAACACTCAAGCGGGTATATTCTTGTATATCGACCAGACAACCACTTAGCAGATAAACACGGGTTTGTGCTGGAACATAGGCTTGTAGCTGAACAGAAATACGGAAGAAAGCTGACATCTTCGGACATTGTACATCACATTGACGGCAATAAGACAAACAACAATCCAGAAAATATCGTGGTTCTGACCCGATCAGAGCATGCGAAATTGCATAATGGATTGAAAAAATGCAACAAACGGAGGAATACAAGTGCTTAACAAGATCGTTTTACAAGGAAGATTAACAGATAATTTGGAATTGCGACACACGCAGTCTAATACGGCTGTAGCAAGCGGTACGATTGCGGTACAACGCAGCAGAAAGGATAACAACGGAGAATATCAGAGCGACTTCTGTTCCGTTGTCCTGTGGGGCAAGCTGGCGGAGCACGCAAGCACATGGTTCCACAAGGGCGATATGTGCATTGTTTCCGGCCGTTTGGAAAGCCGCGACTGGCAGGACAAGAACGGCAATAAGCGCCGCTCGTGGGAAGTGCAGTGCGAAAGCATCGACTTCTGCGGAGGCAAGAACGAGGGCAAGCCGAAGGAGAACAGCGATTTTGCGGATATGCCGGAGGAAGATTCGGACGTTCCGTTCTGAGGTGATGGGGAATGAACGGGCACATTAAGCTGCACCGTGCGCTTACGGAGTGGGGATGGTACAAAGACCTCCCCACCTGTAAACTGTGGCTGCATGTCCTGCTGAGAGCTAATTACAAGGATTGTGAGTGGCAGGGCATAGAGATTCCACGCGGTGCGTTTGCGACCAGTTACGCGGCACTCTCGGCGGAAAGCGGACTGTCTGTGCAACAGGTACGGACGGCGCTCGGTAAACTGAAAAAGACCGGCGAAATCACGGTGGAAACCAATCGGCACTATACAGTTATCACGGTCAGCAAGTACGACGAGTACCAGAGCACCGAACGCGACGAAGTGACGACACCGGCAAAATGTTCGCCGAAGCCTAAACCGAAGCCCAAAGTCCAAGAAGCCGATAAGAAACTCGACCTAACAGAACGATTCTCGGAGCCGGTATGTTCGGCGGTTCAAGATTGGATTAGATACAAGAAGGAGCGCAGGGATGCATACGAGCCAACTGGTCTCAGAAACCTTCTCACGATGATAGAGAACCGCGTAAAGCAGCACGGAGAACAGGCAGTAGCCGAGGTTATCCGGCTGAGTATGTCGCAAGGTTGGAAGGGTATCATTTGGGACAGAATCGGAGACAAGCCGAAGAAACCCAAAGCAGATACGCCGATGTTTGACGGTGCGCCCGCCGCCCACGACTGGGAAAACGAGTGGGCGGCACGAGTGAAAGCCAGCAGAGGTGAAGGATGAAATTTGTAATCAAAGGCCCGCTGCCGGGACTGAATGAGTTGATCGAGGCGGAGAGACGACACCGGCAGGAGGGGGCGCGGCTGAAAAAGCAGTGCGAAACCGTTGTGATGCACGCGGCAAGACAGCTCGGTGGTGCGGAGTTTGAAGAACCGGTGTACATGATTTATCGCTGGTACGAGAAAGACCGGCGGAGGGATAAGGATAATATTTGCGCGTTCGGGCGCAAGGTTATTCAGGATGCGCTTGTTAAGGCGCGGTATCTCAAGAATGACGGTTGGAAAAACATCGCGGGGTTTGAAGATCACTTTTATGTAGATTCAAAAAATCCGCGGGTGGAGATCGAGATTATTGGGAGGGACGAAGAATGAAGGAGCTGAAATGCGAGCTGTTCAACGACAATTTCCAGAATTACAAGCGGTACGGCATCCCGAAAGCGCAGCTTGTTATTGCGGATATTCCGTATAACATCGGCGCGGACGCTTACGGGAGCAACCCGATGTGGTATGTTGGCGGAGATAACAAGAACGGCGAGAGCAAGAAGGCAAAGAGCAGCTTCTTTCGGACTGACGGATATTTCAAGATTGCAGAGTATATGCACTTCTGCAACCGGCTGTTGAAGAAAGAACCAAAGGAACGCAACACTGCACCGGCGATGATCGTATTCTGCGCGTTCGACCAGATGCAGACGGTGATGGAGTATGGAAAGAGATATGGATTTAAGAATAGCTATCCGCTGTTTTTCACGAAGCCGTATTCCGCACAGGTGCTTAAAGCGAATATGCGGATTGTAGGCGCAACTGAGTTTGCGGTTGTACTGTACCGGGACAAGCTGCCGAAGTTCAACAACGGCAGACAGTATGACGAGAACGGCAAGGTTGTTCGCGGAAGCGGCAAGATGGTGTTTGACCATATCGACTGGGAACGCGATGGCAGAGAAGTGCCAAAGCTACACCCGACACAGAAGCCGGTGAAGCTGCTGAAAAAGCTGATTGAGATTTTCACAGACCCGGGCGATGTGGTGATTGACCCATGCGCCGGAAGCGGTTCGACGCTGAGAGCGGCGCGGGAACTGGGAAGAAACAGCTATGGGTTTGAACTGGATAAGCAGTTTTACCGGCTTGCCAAAGATGAAATGCTGAAAGAACCGGAAACGGTACAGATTGGGTTGGAGGGTGTGGTGTAAATGGCTGACGAAGCAGTTTTGAACGCTGCACCGGAGAATGAGTTAATCCGCAACACGATGAAAAAAGCGGATTTGCTGCTGAACAGTTACAAAAATCCGGTGTGCAGCGTTTCGGGCGGATTTCCGGTTGGAGGATGAGACGTGCGAGGAATGGGAGGAAAACAATGGCTGAGTATATTGAGCGTGAAGCGGCGGAAGATGCAGTCGGAGAAGCGCACCTAAAGGGGCTTAATCCGCTTTGGGAGTTGCGCGACGTTCCTGCCGCCGATGTTGTGCCGGTGGTGCGGTGGATTCCGATAACCGAACGCCTGCCAAAACCCGAAACCGAAGTGATGATCGCCTGCAACAGAAACGGATGGCGATTTATTGCAACAGCAATCCATGAAGACGGAACACTGTTCAAAGAAGACAGCGATTGGTTCTGGAATGACATCTGTGAGTATGGCCGTTATGACGAAGAGCGTGACGATTACATCATCCCGGAGGGCTGGTGGGAAAGCAGATGCTTCACGCCGGATGATGTTTATAACTGCCCGGTAGATTGCGAAGTAACCCATTGGATGCCGATGCCGGAGTTGCCGGAGGAGAAAAACGATGGCGATAAGTAAGAAAATCCGCGAAGAAGTATACCGCAAATACGACGGGCACTGTGCTTATTGCGGCAGAGAGATTGCATACAAAGATATGCAAGTAGATCATTTTCTCCCACTGAGGGCATGGAGAATTGAAGATGCGGGGACAGATGATATTTCGAATCTCATGCCGTCCTGTCGAATGTGCAATCATTACAAGCGAGCCCATACGCTGGAAACATTCCGGCGCTACATCGCGGAAATTCCGAGAAAGCTGCGCGAAAATTACATCTATAAGGTTGGCGTAGTTTACGGGAATGTGATCGAGAATGAAAAGCCGATTGAGTTTTACTTTGAGAAGCAGAAAAGTGCAACTCATTTGGGAAAGGGGTGCGAAAATGGCTGAATATATTGAGCGTGAAGCTGCGTTTGATGCTATAACCGATCTTGCAGGGAAAGCCACGACACGCTCGGCTTATGAAGCTGTATGGAAATCAGCGAGAGCGTTGAAGAAAATTCCTACTGCCGATGTTGTGCCGGTGGCACATGGGTGGTGGAACGCAGACGAAACTTGCTCATTGTGCGGAGAGAAGTCAACGGAAGGCCTGGATGCAACGAAGTGGAACTATTGGCTCCCTAACTACTGCCCGAATTGCGGCGCGAAGATGGACAGAGGTGCTATTGATGGCTGAATACATTGCGAGAGAAGTATTACTTGCACAACTTAGAGCAATGGAATCATACAACGTCTCGCCTATGTACCGGCGCGGATATGATGATTGCGTTGTAACTGTTCTGAACGCGCCTGCCGCCGATGTTGTGCCGGTGGTGCGGTGCAAGGAGTGCAAACATCTATTTTATACGATGTGCGCGGCTTGTGGATTTCTGCCTCACAAACCAAACGATTTTTGCAGCTACGGCGAGAGAAAGGATGGAGGCGGAGACAATGATTGAGCTGAAACCGTGTCCGTTTTGCGGTGGAAAAGCTCGCCTGTTTGTAAGCAACGGCGTGAGAGTGCTCTGCACCAAATGCGGTGCAACCACATGGACTGCAGCCGACAGCGAGCGCGTCGGAACGAGTGCGGTTGAGGATGTAATTAAGGCATGGAATAGGTGGGTGGACAATGGCTGAATACATTAAGCGGGATACTGCCATAAGAGCGGTGATGGCGGCGAAATGGGTGGACGGTTCCGACGGTGCCATGGCAATGGAAATTGTTGCCTCGCCGCCTGCCGCCGATGTTGTGCCGGTGGTGCATGGGCGGTGGGATGATTCCGGGAGATATACGCTCCCGAGTGGTAACGCAGCTGTCAGGTGCACCAACTGCGGCTGCGCACTGACAGAGAGTGAGTATCACCTGAACAACTGGAATTACTGCCCTGTATGCGGGGCCAAGATGGACGGAGGTACAGACAATGATTGAACTTAAATCTTGTCCTTTCTGTGGTGGAGAAGCAAGGTTGTTTGTAAATGACGGCGTAAGAGTGCTTTGTACTAAATGTCACGCTTCTTCAAAAATTTTGGTGGACAGTGAATGTTACAAAACCAGTGCTGTTGAAAAAGTGATTGAAGCATGGAACGGGAGGACAAGCAATGATTGAGCTTAAACCCTGTCCGTTCTGCGGAGGAGAGGCATCCACTTCTTGTGAACGCAAAGTGAAGTTGCTGTATGCGGTGAGTATGCCTATTTTCAGCATCGAATGTCGTGTCGGTTGTGAAAAATGCGGAATTTATTTTCGGCAGAACAGTGTAATTTCACGAGCAGAATATATAGCACCTGTTACCAACAGGGATAGATACGAAGAAGCTGCTGAAGCATGGAACAGGAGGGCGGACAATGGATCGAATTAACAATGAGGTATTTGACAGGCCAATTAAACCGGTGGCGGCGCGTGCCCTTATCGCAACGGTACGAGATATCGCACCGTATCTCACGATTGGTGAGTGTTGTTCGATTGTAGCGGTCGTGCAAAACGCTATTAAGCGTATGAAACTGGAGAATAAAAAAGAATGACCGAAGAACAAAAGAACTGTCCCTATTGCCGTACAGACGCAAAATGTTTAGGCGACTTTATAATTCACAGGAATTTTTATGACAATAGTTATGAATTAGTTGCTATGGCTGAATGTAGACCCAGCAAAATCAACTATTGTTTTATGTGTGGCCGTAAGCTATCACTAAAAGATGATATTGAAAATGGAGACTTATAAATATGAAGTTTAAGAAAGACGGGAAGGTGTACGAGAGCTTCGAGGACGCTGTGGACGTATTTTTCCTCGGAGATCGCAAGATATTTCATAATGGCGAAAAGACGGAACTTAAATTCCCGGACGATGTGCGACAGAGTATGATATGGGCGTATGAGGACGCAGATATGGGGCGCGTACGGCTGAACGCAAAACTCATGGGCTATGATGTGATCGAGGACAAGCCGGGCACCGAAAAAGGAGTAATCATGAATAACGAACGCAAAATGAGTATTCTACTGAACACGATTGAACAGATGGCTTGCGATGCCGAGGACAAGGGAGAAATAGACTTTGGTCTCCGCTTGACTGTCGAAGATGCTTATGCTTTATGCCACGCTGCCAGTCATACGGACAATACCCCCGACATCCGCGAGGTAGTCGAGGAAAACAGCGAGGACGTAAAGCGCAAACTGACCCGTGCGGACATCCTGCACGCGGCGGAGAAGTGCGTATGCGGACAGCGCGAGCAGGACTACGGCACGCCGGAGAATAATTTTGAGACGATCGCGGAACTTTGGGAAACATACCTCAGGCGCGCGTGCGTGGATGAGGCGGGCGGTGTGTATATCGACGCGAACGACGTTGCCATGATGATGGCGCTGCTCAAGATTGCGCGTATTGCGGCAGGCGGCGGAAAGGCTGACAGTTGGATTGATCTTGCAGGCTATGCGGCCTGCGGGGCGGAATGTGAGGGAGTAACGGAATGAAGTACCGCAAGAAACCTGTTGCGATTGAGGCTGTCCGGTGGACGGGCTGTTAGGGAGGAAACGTGCTTTGAAAAAATGTCCTCGCTGTGGGAAATTATTGGAGGATTCTGAATTTTACGTTCAGAAATCAGGCAGACATAAAGGAAAGCTGACTTCTTGGTGCAAAAAGTGCTGCTCAAAACAAAGCGCTGAAAGATATAAAAATAATATCGAAAAATGCAGAGAAGAGCACAGAAACTGGGTCAATAAAAACAAAGACAAGGTTGCTTTTACGAAAGCAAAAAGCGCATACGGGATAACCAAAGAAGAATACGATTCACTAATAAGAAAATGCCAGATATGCGGAAGCGAAAAGAATTTGGTAATAGACCATTCTCATCAATCCGGCAGAATTCGGGGAATGTTATGCAACAGCTGCAACAAAGGACTGGGATTTTTCAGAGATAATCCGGCTCTTTTAGAACGAGCAAGTGACTATGTTTTAGGAGAATACGAACCTATAAGGAGGGTGGAAGAATGACCATTGCTGAAATCTCCGCCCAGATGGGCGTTACACCGGAAACACTGGTGCAGGAGGTTATTGCGCGGGAATCGGTCAAGTTTCAATGGCTTGTAATTTTGGGCGCACTGGCGATAGGTTTATCAATTTTTATCCTCTTGGCTTGTGTCATATGCAACAGCGAAGGGGTACCGGTGTTTGGTTTATACACTGCCTGCGGATTGATTTTTGTCGGTGTGATGTTGCTCACGAACGTGATCGGCTTGATTGCATGGGAAACCGCGCCGGAAACCACGGCGAACCAGTACATTGTTGAACATTATGGAGGTGGACAGTATGACGATTAACCAAGCAATCCGCATCCTCGACCCGGCAACCTCGGCCGAGGCGTTAGGAGAGATCAAATACTATGGCGAGCTGGACGGCTACGAGAAGATGATGGCTGCGTGCGAGGAAGCCTGCCGCATGGCGGTTCAAATTATGAGAAAATACATGGAGGAACAAAAATGAAAAAGAAAATCATGGCGGCACTGCTCTGCGGTGCTATGAT
>ERZ773269.429-NODE-429-length-49920-cov-93.337973_pt1 | contig 49920 bp, 43 predicted proteins | sample MGYA00511958_ERZ773269 | MGnify/ENA primary metagenome ERZ773269 (study PRJEB29015, sample SAMEA2737761) | human gut metagenome | biome: human gut; feature: human-associated habitat; material: faeces | place: China | collected 2012 ... | reverse complement strand
ACTGAGTAACTAATTAATTTTTTTGATTTTTGTTTGTATTCTTAACGCACTTACAGCGTTATCAATATCATTTTTTTCTCCTTCTTTACACCATTCATCCCAAAAATCAAATGTAGCACTTAGAGGTTTTAAAGTGGGTTCAGAAACACGAATCTTGCTTGGTAATAAACAGGAATCTCCCACAACAATGGCTTCTCCCACATCTAAAATTGGTAAAAGTTCCGTATAATTTCCTAAGCTATCTGGAAGTAATCTTTTAATCACATTTTGATCTTCATTATTAGTTAAACGCATTGCAATAAAATTATTACATTGGCTCAAAACAGTTTTATCTACTTCAGAAGGTCTTTGAGTAATAATTACTAATCCAATTCCATATTTTCTCCCTTCTTTGGAAATTCGTTTAAAAGAATCTCGTGCCATTGTATTCAATTCATCGTTCTCAGAAGAAATATATAAATGTGCTTCATCACAGAAAATAGCAATTGGAGTCCTTGATTCCAGATTCATCCATTGCTGCACTGAAAAAATAATCCTTGCAATTAAGGATGATATTAAAGGCAATATATCTGATGGTACTTCAGAAAAATCGATTATTTTTACACCATTTTTGGAGTCCAGCGCTGGTACCATTAAAGCTTTGCATAATTTATTTAGGTAATCTAATCGTCCTACATTATTATTAAACATAAAATTTAATCTTTTATCATTCTTTTTAGCTTCTAGACGCTGGATGAATCTTGTTAATTTACCATGAAAAGGTCCTTGTTTTTTCCTACTACTACTATCTACCATCTCTGTATCCTTATCATTTAATTCAGCCAAAAGCTGAGCAAAATTATATGGAACAGGACTATCTACAGTAATTTCTTCTTGCAATTTTTGTTCATTGATATCATCTAAAAATTTTTTCTTTTGAATTAAAACTTCTTTAGAAAATAACATTGCTTGATTCGGTGCATTATTATCACTTCTATCTAAAATCATAGATAGCATTTCTTCATATGTCAGAAACCAGTACGGCAAAAATATAATATTTTCATCATCAGGAGAATCATTAGGTCCTGCTATCTTCCATTGTGAAAACCCATCGTTATTTAAAGTTGAATATTCCCCATGAATATCAAATAATATTGCGTTAGCAGAATTTAATTTAGCCACTTGTTCTAAAATTTTTGCAACACACCAAGATTTGCCAGAGCCAGTACTACCAACAATAACGGCATGACGTTGAAAAAATTTATCTCCATTTAAAAATGCCACGGTATCATTATCTATAGAATATGTTCCTAAACGAAGTTCATCACGATTTTCACTCTTACCGGCAATAGATGACATAAATATTTTCAAATCATCACCTTGAAGCAAATAACAATCAGCGAGAATAGAAGGGACTACAGATAAACTACGTTTAAAAACATTACTCTTTACTCCATTTTTCTTAAAAAAAGTGCCAATCAATACTGCCTTAATAATATTTGAACTAAAAATGTTTTCCGCTCCTTCATCATCCTCAGTATTTGGTAAATCCAATGGCCTACTTATGATCTTCGAAACCATCGAAATCAAGTACTGTCCAACCTTCGAACTTTGAACAGCGATTAACTGATTTACTTGAACTTTTTTTATTTTTTCTTCATCAGAAACATTTATAATAATCGTATTAGTATCAACATTTCCAACAGTTCCAATAAGCAAAAGCTCTTTTTTACATAAAAATTCAGACATTTTATTCACCACACCTCCATAAAATTATCCAACGACCAATAATTACCTTCTATGTCAAACTCTTCATTAAAATCACAAAAAACATGCGTATAATTTGTATCTTTTTGTTCTACAATAATATATTTTTTTATAGTTGAATTAATTATTAAATTTTTACATGACTCAGTAGCTTCTTTAGTTATGACCACAATAGGTTTATTTTGATGGATTTGCTCTAATAATTTAGGTTGGATATGTTCATCATTAAATCCATATCCAATACACAAAAAGCATTCAGCATTATTAAATTGTTTATCTGCTTCAGTAATTATTCCTCGATATGGTTCCATATGCGTTTGCGAATACTTGTCTCTGCCCGGTGGTACAATTAATGGTTTGTACCCTTTGGGTATTTCCCGACAGTGTGCTACGGAAATTAATTCATTAGAATTGTTTTTGACAAACCAATCTAAGGAGCCGTGAACCTTCAAAACTTTAGCTAATCTTTTTTTGCCAAGTAATCTTTTGCAATCATATTCATGTGAAAAGCCATAGAAATGTTTATAAAAACAACCATCAAATCCGTTATCCACAGTAACATTACAGTAATCACAAGCATATTCAAAAAGTCGATCATAATTTGTTGTAATAGCAACAATTCTATTTGGACTTGGTTCAATAAGTTTTTTTATCAAAATAATTAACGAATTTAATTGATTTTCTCTTAATAGCGATTGAAATACGTTAAGATCTGCTTCATTTATACAATTCCATATTTCTATTCTAATTAACTCTTTTATTTCATCTGAAAGTTCACTACAATTTATAGCATCCTCCAATCCCATACAATCAAGATTCTTTAAAAATTGTTGGCAATTATTGTCTCTCAAAAATTGTGTATCTTTTAAAATAGTAGATAAAAATCCCATTGTAGGTAAACCAAATGGAACAGAACTCCCGGAGCCCAAAACTACTAAAGGATTATTTTGTAAATAATTTTGTATTTTTCTAGCAAACTTATCTAAGTCCATCTCCACATTCCCTAAATACAGTTAAATAATTGCTAATTTTTAATATTTTTAAATTATTGAAGTTTTATCCATTTATCCAACAGCAAGTTAAAACTTTTTGAACAAATAAATATCGCGTAACCATACTTCGAAGTATAATGAATCTGCTTCAAAGACATCCTTGATGAATTCATTATACCTCGAAAAAACGACAATGAATAGCCTATTGTATTTCTTTTCTCAATATGTTTTTACGCGACTTGACAGCACTAGTCTTCGTGGTCCAAATACCACTAGATTATTTTCTTGATGCCGTCAGCAAATTGTGTTTCCGGCAGCCCACTCAATTCTTGATGGATTTTCGTCGGGTCAATGCGTAGCAGCAATTATGTCCTTTGCGACCGATAACCTGTTGGATGAGGCTTTCCGAATCGCCCAATTCTTTGCAAATCACTTTGACAATCTCGATATTCCCCATTTCATTGTGGCCTCTGACATTATAGACTTCGCCGACACCACCCTTATGGAGAAATACCTTTCATATTTATCAACTCCTAAAAATTTTAATTTCAATAATCCGCATCAAATCTACCGTACCTTGTCGCATTAATTTAATCTCTGTCGTATGCAAATACCGATTTACCACCATGTTCCATTTCCAGTTATTGTAGATAGATTGAACTGCTAAAGGAATACAAATAAGGCCCCATAAACCCAAATGGAAGTAGGCTAGTCCAATATAGGTAGTACTGATGCTGATGACGCCAAAGAAGATGAAGCTAAAGGTATATGGCAGTTTATTCATAGTACTGATGAAGCAGGCAGAATTTCGATGGCGGTTCAAGAGATAAATAGACAGTGCCAACATCAAGAAAGCCGGTCGTTCAATGACGAAGTCATGGCGCAGGAGTTGTACGATGGGAATACCAATCGCTGTAAAAACGATGATGCCCCAGAAACTGAGGTGAAAGGCACAGGCCATGGACTTCGCGTATAAATCTTTCATAACTTTCCGGTTGCGGGATACGTAGGCCGACTGGATTGCCGGAACATAGGCACTGAACATACCTGAAGCAATGCTAATCAAGGCATTGACGACTTGCATGGAAAAAGAATAAATCCCCGTTTCATACAGAGTCAGGAAACCACTGCTCATCAGTACGGTAGCCTGCCCTGTCAGATAAGCCGTAACCGTAACTAATCCATCTCGCCAGGCATTTGGCCACATCATAGCTAAGACATGGCGCTTGGAATAATCTGTCTGATGGCGATATTTTCGGAATAATTCATCAAACTTGTGGGCCTTGATGAGATAATGTTTACATAAAAAGCGTAAAACAAAACCGCTGGCAAAATAAGCTACGCCAAGACTGAGAATCCCGAAGCCACAAACAAGACCGAGTGTTCCTAATATCAAAAAGGCACCTTTCGATAAAATCTGTGCCCGGTTTTTATGAAAAATATCGCCGATACCGACGAGGACGACAGCATAGTACCCTATATAAAGATTAATAAAGGTTGATGCTATATAAAGTATCCAAGTAGCATAAACCTGCCAAGATAAATAGGCCGAAGCAATTCGCTGTACGTACAACGTGCCAGCACTGGCCATGACTAATGTGGCCACACAGGCAATGCCAAAATATAAGACTCGGCAAGTACTCAAAATTCCATAAACCAAAGTATAATTTGGCCCACTACGCTCACCTGAAAAAACGACCCCTTGCTTCTTCAAGTCCATGGCCCCACTCCACGCATAAGTCATACAATGGCTCAAAGTCGGCGTAAAACCACTATCAAGAAGTTCAACCATACTACCAATACTGATGAATACGTACCACAAACCTAAAATATCTGGTGGCAAATAGTGAATCAGGACGGGCAGCCATATAACTTGAGATCCTAGAGAAAAAAAGATTCCTAAGTAGTTCCATATGAGATCTTTCTTTTGTGTATTAATCTGCATGCTTTCACCTAATCGCCAATTTACAAATTAAATTTAAATGCATTTGTTTTTTTGTATATTAATGAGCGAGATAAATAATTATTTACTATTTTGGCTTGCATTCTTTAGTATTTGTGTATTAGCAATCATTGAATACCCTAATCCTAATAAAATCCATAAACTATACGTGACATTTAGTGATTCTCCAATTCCTGAACCGAGCACTCCTAAAAATGAAATCGTATAAAACACAAAAGCTTGCTTTTTAGCTATTTCAATATTATGGCAAAATATAACTTTAAGTATGTTTATTAATAAATATAACATAGGAAGTAAAAATAAAACTACTCCCATTAATCCGGTTTCTGCAAAGCGAGTAGTATATTCTCCCAAACAAGGGAATCCTGACTTAATGATTCCGTTCTCGTTTTGATTTTTTATCCATAGATTTACTTCATCATCATCAAATGCCATTTCGGGTAGATATGAAATAGTATACCCCTGTCTTAAAGAATATCCTACTCCCAAAATCGGATAATCTAATCCCATCCTAAAGTTTGCCTCCATCATAGAAAAACGGGCACGGTTGCTGCGTTGATTTGTATGCTGCAAAGAGCCAAGATTATCATTCAAATAAGATTCAACTTGAGATTCATATGTTGTCTTTTTATTCAATACATTAAAATTAACATTTCCAATAAAAACATTAGTGAAAAGAAAACCAATCATTGAGCAAAAAATAATTATCAATGTTTTTTTTAATAAACTTTTATGTAAATAACATGAAAAAATTACTAACAATACAATTTGACACAAAAACAATACTACGGCCGTTCTAGCTTTAGTCATAAACACACAAAACGAAAACAAGCTTAAAATAGTAGCTATATATACGATATTTTTATTTTTTTTAGTTTTCTCTAACTGGTACCAAAGCCAAGGCATTGCAAAAGAAGCATAGATACCAAAATAAGACGGTTCAGCAAAAACTGAACGTAATTGATTAGGCCATAATAATGGTGGCCACCAGCCCCCATTTTCTTTTACTTCGTGAATAATCGGATTAATATATATCAATATTTTAGAAAAAAAAGAATTATTATTATACAAATACGGAATCTCAAAACAGCTATATACAAAAATAATACCTACTGCACAAAAAGTGGCTTTCACTAGAATCTGAATAAAGCGTTCCCACTTGCCATACGACCAGACATAAACTAAAAACGCCACACCAAAAGTATATATAATTTCAAGCATAAGTTGCTTTATTGGACGGAGAATCATCCAAATTGCCAATAACTCTTCTTGATGAATATGAATCCCCATATCAGTGACTTTTTGATAAACAATGGGAAATTTATCAAATTGCATTACAGGCGCATTTAAAATTTGATTGTAATAGGGATAATGCCATAACCCCCAAATCAATGAAAAAAAAGTGAAGCCCATAAAAGTGCAAATGAAGGCTTGACTTAATTTTAAATATGAATAATTTCTAGCTCTTTGATTCCTCCACGTATAATAGTATTCATAAAGACCAATAAAAAAGCCAACAAAAATAAAATACCAAGATAATTTTGAACTAAATCCACCGCTAATACTAATTTGTATATTATTCGGTATAGTACAAAAAATAAGAGAAACTACAGATAAAAAAAATATTTTTTCTTTTAAATCAATGATATTACATACTTTCACCAAGCCATTCCTCCTAATTATATTTGAATTTATAATATAAATAAATCGGAAAATATATTGAATGCCTTAACAAAAAAAATAAAACAAATTTTTTTATTCCATATCCCTCATATTTTCCATCGATATATTTTTTTACTTTCTGAACTCTTTTTTTATATTGAGTATATCCATCATTGTCTACAGAAACATAATCCGCAAGATCGGTAATACAGTGTTCACATATAATACCTGCAAAATGCGATACATGATACTCCTGTAAAAAAGATATTAAAGTCTCCCTAACCTTATATAAATCTTCAAGTGATTTTTTTGTTTTCGTTTTACTTAATCCATCAGCTCTTTTATTATAAAAATAAAGTTTTTCATTAATAAAGGCAATTTTTTCTACATGCTGATAATACAAAAGGTTAAAAAGTTGGTCTTCGCCATTAGAAATTCTTTCATCAAAAAAGATATGATGTTTATCAATTATCTCTTTTTTATATATTTTTGCCCAAGGTCCATATAGTACTCCTCCCATCAAGCACAATTCATAAAAATCATCTACCACATTCTTGATCTCATTTGTATTACTTACCTGGCTTTTTTCTTGGATATTAATATTTCTAAAATCATCTACATATTGATATCGACAAACAGATAAATTTAAACTAGAATTAATAAGTGGGGTAATCAATTTCTCAATATAATATGGATGAATAACATCATCACTATCAATAAAAGCCACAAACTCTCCTTTTGCAATCTTTAAACCCAAATTTCGAGTAAAACTTACTCCATGATTTGAATTATTTACCACTGTTATTCTTTTATCTTTTTCTGCTATTTTTTTACAAATTGAAAAAGAATTATCTGTACTACCGTCATTTAATAAAATGATTTCAATATTTTTATATGATTGCATAATAATCGATTGTACACATGTTGCCAAATACAACTCTGTATTGTATATTGGTACTATAATTGAAACTAATGCATTCATATTTTCCTCCATCTTTTATAGTTATGAGTGATGTTTTTTGTGCAGCTAATCCCCATAAAAATTTTACACACTGAATTTATTATACTGAATTTATTATATAGTATATTAAAGAAAACATACAAAAATATATTTGTTTTTTACTGACATCGAATTTATCCAGTGATATTTTTATTGCTTAAATATTTGGAAATTTTAATACATTCCCAGTCATCTATTTATATTGTTTAGCCAAGTATTTTTTCAATTTAGAATAAAAAAGCTTACATCCACCAATCTTATAAGAAGCATAAGACTTAGACAATTTATCGCGAAAAAAATAAGGAAAAAATCCAGGACAGTACAAATAAAATTTCTTATAATAATAGCTAAATTCAACGTCGCTTTTTTCTCTCCATGCACCATTAAATAAATGTATGGCATAAGAATTATTAGTCAAGTTTAATTCCCCTGTAGAGCCATTCAAAGGACAGAAATACTCTGTGGGATAAATAGTAATAAGTTCTTTTTTTTGATATTTATTATTAAATTCTATCCCATGTCTTTGAAAAATCGGAGATAAAATCACAGGATTAGGTGTTAAATCCATATTTCCGAAGTCATCCACAAAATGTCTATTAGAATAACATTCAAGCATTTCTTTGAAAATAGGATTATTTTTTTCAGAAGCTAACAGCCATACCCCCATTCTTTGATTACTTTCAAAGCCAGTAAAAGCTTTGTTGTCTAGTAAATCATTAAAGCTTTTTAAAACTTTAATATCGCTATCTAGATATATACCTCCATATTTATACAGTACATATAAACGAACATAATCTGAAACAAAAGCATATTTCTTTTTCTGCATAGCTTCCTTAGTATAAGCAATCTTATTATAGTCAAAATTATCAGAATTCCATTCAATAATTTTATAATCAGATAAATTCTTCTGCCAAGAATTCAGACAATCTTTTATCAATTCAGGAAATGTATCTTTACTCATCCAACAATAATGTATAATTTTAGGAATCATTTTTCCTCCTTATATCACACTACTTATATATTAATCCCCAGACTCTTCCCAGAAAAGTATTAAATCTATATCTGAATAGAGGAATATTCCAAGAAAAAAAGGCTAAGAAAGCACCTCCTAAAGGACGTATAAGCACATTTATCAAGTAAATATAAGAATAATGATGTTTCTTTAAAACTGCTCCCATCCCTCTACCATAGCTTTTAGCTCTTTTACATTCATTAGGTGTAATAATAATATCTTTTCTCGGGTGAAAAACTTTTATTTCGGGCGTATATATTATTTTAAATCTTTTTTCGAGAGCCCTTAACAAATAATCAGTTTCTTCTCCTGAACCATATGGGGTTCCAGCTCCCACGCCTAACATTTCATCAAATAATCCTACTTCTTTTACTATTTTACTTTTTAAAAAAATAGTAAAAGAAATGCCACCATGCCAAACATTAGTTTTACATAATAAGGTTTCTTTTTTTAAAAAGTTTGAAATCAATGATTTATTATTTTCATCTATCGGACACCCACAAATACCATCTATTGCTGAACTGTCTAGATAATCTTTTACTTTTTCTAATAATCCAGAACTGTACCAACAATCATCGTCTGGGAATGCAATGATGTCCCCTGTTGCATATGCTAATCCAATATTTCTAGCATGCGATAGTCCTTTTTGATTGATATGTAGATATATAATCTTTAAATCATTCTTATAATTTTGATATATATTTTTTATACGGTCATCATTATTTTGATCTATAATAATAAGTTCATATTCCTTATATGACTGTTCCATTAATGCTAAGACGAATTTCTCAACCTCTATATCTCGTCCTAATGTAGCTAATATCAAAGAAAATTTCATGAATCACTCACCTAATCTCACAAAATACTATTAATAATTTTCAAATATCTATAAGCAGTCTCATCCCAAGATAATTTGCTAATCAAATCTTTCGAAGAAACATTATATACAACTTTTAATTGATTAAGAATTTTTAAGGCCAAATCATTAGGATTATATACATCAAAATATTTAACGTAGTTACCATATATCTCCGTAAGAACAGGAATATCACTGCATAATATGTTATTACAGCCCGTTGCCATTGCTTCTAATGGAGGTAACCCAAAACCCTCATAAAGAGATGGAAATATGAACAAATCAGCAAAATGATAATAATTTTTTAATTCCTCATCAGAAATATATCCTGTAAAACGTATTCGACTACCTAATTTTTGAGATAACTCTACAATCTCACTATCACTAGTAATAAATCCTTCTTTTCGCCCTACTATGACTAATGTATGAGGTATTTTATGCATAATCGATTGAAATGCAAGTACTAATGTTTTAAGGTTTTTATGTGGTTTTACGTTTCCAACACAAAGAATATATGGTTTAGTGAAAATTCTTTTTTCTATTTTAAGTGGCATTTGCCAAAATTTATCCACACCATTATAAACAACTGTAACTTTAGATAATGAAATATTAGTATGCTCATATAATCTTTTTTCTGTAAACTCAGATACACATATAACTTTCGTAGCTTTCCTCGCTAGCGCTCGAAACATAACATGCGCATATATCTTTTTCAAAAAACCGTCAATATACTGAGGCATATCTAAATGAAAAACATCATGTACAGTAACAAGGATTTTCCCTCTATAAAAGACGGGAATATTATAATGAGGAATCCATAGTAAATCCGTATCAGCAGGTATTTTATGTATTAACTCCAACTGTTCTTTTATAGAATAAATCGGACAATTGCATTGAATGAATATTACGTTAGGTCGAGATAAATATGAATATTTACGAAATGTATTTTCATTTCCCAATAAATAAAAAGTAGTTCTCGGCATAAAAAAAGGTAATCTTTTTAAGACATTTTTAATTACTGTACCAATTCCCGAAAATTCAATCATTCTAGCATCTATAGCGATTTTCTTATTCATAAAAGATGCTCCTATCTATTGACAATGATTCCTTAAAAATTTTTTTAAATCTAGTCCGGAAAATGTCTATACTAAATTGTTCTGCATTTTTTCTACAGAATTCCGGAAGTATACTAGAGGAATTATCCTCGAATTTTTCTATGGCTGCTTTTAACGAATCAACTGTTTGTTCTTTAAAAAATACGCCAGTAGGTTGAGAATCTCTTCCAATAGCACGAACGGTCTCTAAAACACCTCCACGCCCATAAGCAATAACCGGAGTTCCACATGCTTGTGCCTCTACAGGAATAATACCAAAATCTTCTTCAGCGGCAAAAACAAACGCCTTAGCATGTTGCATTTTATCTTTGAGAACTTCATCAGGAGCAAAGCCTAATAAAGAAATATTGGATCCTGCTTTTTTCTTTATTTTCTCAAAATCTGGGCCATCACCAATGACAACTAGCCTTTTATCTGGCATTTGAGAAAAAGCTTCTACGATAAGATCTATTTTTTTATATGGAACCATGCGAGAGGCCGTAACATAGTAATCAGCTTTATTCTCACAACATTCAAATTTTTCAATGTCTACTGGTGGGTAAATCACATAAGCTCTACGACGATAACACTTCCAAATTCTTTTAGCAATAAAGTGAGAATTAGCAATAAAACAATCAACTCCATTACTAGTGCGAGTATCCCAAATACGCATATAGTGCATAATCAGCCTAGCAATTTTACTTTTAAACCCATGAACTAGCCCGGCTTCACGCAAATATTGGTGTTGTAAATCCCAAGCATACCGAATAGGAGAATGAACATATGAAATATGTATTTGATTAGGCCCTGTAAGTATCCCTTTAGCTACACAATGTGAACTAGAAATAACTATATCATAACCAGATACATCTAATTGTTCTATAGCTATTGGCATAAACGGCAAATAATTTCTATATTTTTTTCTTGCCCTTGGCATATGTTGAATAAAAGTTGTAGTAACTTTTTTTTTCTGAATGAAATCACGTTGATTATCTGGTAAAAAATCTACAACTGCGAACAAATCCGCCTCTGGGAAGATATTCAAAATCTGTTCAAGTACTTTTTCTGCCCCAGCATATGTTACTAGCCAGTCGCATACAACAGCTATTTTCATTTAACTTTTCTCCCATATTTATCTTCAAATCGTACAATATCATCTTCCCCTAAGTATTTACCTATTTGAACTTCGATAATATAAAGTGGTATTTTTCCAGGATTCCCCAATCGATGTCGAGTTCCGATAGGAATAAATGTGCTTTCATTTTCTCTGAAAATAATTGTTTTATCGTCTAACGTCAATTGTCCGGTTCCACTAATAACAGTCCAATGTTCACTACGATGATAATGCATTTGTAAGCTTAAGCTCTGGCCAGGATTGACACAAATTTTTTTCACTTTATATCCTTCGTCTTCTGATAAAACAGTGTAACTCCCCCATGGTCGATACATAGTTACGTTTTCAGCCACTTCTATTCTTTTTTTCTTTTTTAATTCGCTTACTACTTCTTTTACCCTTTGAGATTTACCTTTTTGCGCAACAAGCAATACATCAGGAGTATCTACAATAGTAATATTTTGCAAATCAATCCCGGCTATTAATCTGTTTCCGCCTAGAATCATCGTGTTTTTACAATCATGAGAAACTATATCCCCTTCGATGACGTTTCCTTCTTCATCTTGAAGCATATCTGAAATTGCATCAAAGCTTCCGATATCATTCCAATAAATATCTCTCATAGGTACTACAACAATATGACTAGATTTTTCAGCAACTGCATAATCTACGGATATATCTGGCAACGAAGAGAATTCTTCTATCATATTATCATATCCACATTTCGCAACTTTCATTATATCTGGCGCATATTGATTTAATTCATTTTCGATAGTACCAATCGAAAACAGAAACATGCCGCTATTCCAATAATAATTTCCTTTTCTGACGTAAGATTCTGCCGTTTCCGAATCTGGTTTTTCAGTAAATTTAATGACCTTATAAGCATTTCCTACGGAATCTTTACTTGCTTCTATATATCCATATCCCGTTTCCGGACGGGTAGGCATAATGCCCAAGGTCACTATGTTTCCATTTACAGCAGCAGATTCAGCAGATACAATCAATTGAATAAATTCATTTACTGGACGGATAACATGATCTGAAGGGCCTACAAAAATAAGTTCATCATCATTACAAGATAATTTATCTTTACAATAAGCTGTAGCCAAAGAAATAGCTGGCGCCGTATTTCTACCAACTGGTTCAGTAATAATATGAATATTTTCTACTTGTAGTTCTTGTAATTCCGCTTTTACATGATATATATACTTATCATTTGTCACTATAATAATATCTTCTGGCCGTACTAGGTTCAAATATCTTTCGATTGTTTGTGCTAACAAGGATTTATCACCGTTTATTTTTAAAAACTGCTTAGGATAACAAGTTCGTGACAAAGGAAATAAGCGGCTGCCTCCGCCACCTGCTAATATAACTACTTTCATAATGATTGCTCCTATACTCTTATAATGAAAAACACGTTTCAAATCTTTCTTTATATTGCTTCATACGCTCTTGCGCCTTGGTTTTGTTTTCAGATTTAATAGACCAATATACTTTAATTTTAGGTTCTGTGCCAGATGGCCGTACAGCAATCCATGAACCGTCTTGTAAAATATATTTTATCATATTTGCTTTCGGCAAATCATCAATAGATTCATTAAAATCAAGAATTTCTTTAATTCCATCAAATACTAAGTTATGATTCATTCGCAATGCACGCATAATTCCACTAATTTTTTCATGCCCTTCTTTACCTTTTAAGGTATACGAAGATAATGAATCATAGTAATATCCATATTTTTTATATAATGATGTCAAAATATCTATTAGTGTCATTCCCTTTTTTTTATAATAAGATGCCATTTCACAAATCAATAATGCAGCTACAACAGCATCTTTATCTTGGGCATGTGTACCAACAAGATACCCATAACTTTCTTCATAACCCATAACAAAATCGTATTTTACATCATCAGCAAATTTCGTAATTTTGTCGCCAATATATTTAAAGCCTGTAAGTGTTTCAATGACTTGGGCTCCTTTATCTTCGGCTATCACCGCACCTAAATCCCCAGTAACAACAGTCTTTATAATAGTAGATGCAGATGTCAGCAAATCTTTTCTCATCGATAGAACAAAATTAACCAGTAATGCACCAATCTGATTTCCAGTCAATAACGTATATGAATCGTCATCTTTTATACCCGCCCCTATGCGGTCACTATCTGGGTCTGTGCCAATAATAATATCAGCGTTAATAAACTCAGCTAATTCAATCCCCAGTCGAAGAGCACTGTGTTCTTCTGGATTAGGAGATTTCACTGTACTAAAATTGCCATCTGGCAGTTCCTGTTCTTTGACAACATGAACGTCAGTAAAACCAGCTTTTGCTAATATTTTTCGGACTGGTTTATTACCTGCACCGTGAAGCGGAGTATATACAATTCGTAACGGAGTGACATTACCTTGTAAGATAGATTGCATATATACTGCATCAATGAATTGATTTATAACTTCATCACCAATATATGTTAATTTAGAAGCATCTCCCTCTGCCGGGATTGATGCAATATCTATAATGGATTTTATATACTGAATTAAAACATTAGCAACGGAGGGAACAATTTGTGTACCATGTTCGTCATACACTTTATAACCATTATATTCTTTGGGATTATGACTAGCCGTAATGACAATTCCAGCTACCGCATGCAAATATTTTACTGAAAATGACAATACCGGAGTAGGTTCTAATTCTTTAAAAATTTTTACCGGAATTCCTGCAGATGTAAGAACATTAGCAGCTTCTACTGCAAAAATGTCTGAATTATTCCGAGAATCATGAGCAATGATAACACCACGTTGAATATCATTTTCTCTATTTGCAAGCAAATAGTCTGCAAGCCCCTTTGTCGCTTTTCGAATAATATATTTATTCATACGATTAGAGCCAGCACCCATAATGCCACGTAAACCACCTGTCCCAAACTCTAAATCACAATAAAATCGATCTTCTATTTCCTTTTCATCCGAAATCGACAATAATTCACTTTTAGTTTCATCATCTACCCAAGATAGCCAATCTGTATATTTATCTTTATAATTCAAAAATCATCTCTCCTTTTTAAGCTTATTATGCATGTATTTTTGACTTTTCCTTGTCGTTAATATCTTTAACAATATTTTTAATTTCATCAATCCAAAAATCACTTGTTCCTTTGCGTTCTTTATTAACCAAAATAACATGAATATTACTGCTTTTGGTTAATTTTAACTTCTTAACAAGATTCCTAGCCACTTGAGATTTATCTTGATTATGATTTGGAGTTACAACAATTAACTGCTTACCACTATTAATCAACTCTCGAATAATACCATTAATGTGTTCATCATCAGAATTAAAGCCAAATCCAACGCTACAAATGGCATCTGCATTTTTAAACTCCTCAAAAACAGAAACATATGCTTTAGACATAAATATTGAGGTCATCGGCTTAGTTCCGCTTTGAGTAAACAGTAACGGGACAAGGAAATGTTTTTCTTCACAATTCAAGTCTTCTTTTGGACCAATTCTATTAATATATGGATCATACCATTGCTCAGTATAGCCATTTAAAAAATAGATTTGATTTCTTAATTTATCCGGAACTTTATTTTTTATCAAGTCCGTATAATTTGTTGTAGCAATAGCTGTAATTTCTATATTTTTCTCTAGGCATTCAACCAAATCATCATAATATCCTGTTGAACAATTATTTATTTTTCCACATTGTTTTTTTATATAATTTCTAACAGTTAACAAAAATATACTTATTTTACAAAACTTGCTCCATTCCAATTTGGGACAATATAAATAATGCCAATAAGAATCAATCAAAGTTTTATAATCTAATACATCGGCAAAAATTGATTCTAAAAGAGTTTCCGCAAAGAAAAGTATAATATCATCATCTGAGTCTAATGAAGGATACCGATCTTTTCTTTCGAATAAATACCTAAGACCAGAAACTCCAGCAAATGAATAATTTAACTGAAATAACTCACCTAAATCATCAAATAAATCTATTTCATCATCTTTTTTATCAAATGGACTATCATTAATCTGCCGGGCTAAATTTTCTCCCAATGATCCTAAAAGTAATTGTAAAATCGATACAATAATTTGTCCTAATTCCCCTTTATAGGAAGATTGGTTTGCGCTTTTATATATTAACAACAAAGCAGAAAAATAATGACTTTGAAATAGAGCATCACCTTCATGAAACTGTGTTTTTAGTCGTATATCTTGTGCGCAGCTAACATTATCTATCGGCTGGCTTAAAATTTTTTCAAAAGTTTCATTTATGTCTATCTCGTTATTTGTTGTTTCAATTTTTTTAATGGTTCTTAACGATAAGCCATCCAAATTCGTTAAACTATTAATTATTTTATCTCTATTATGTTCAACGGTATCTTTAATAATATTTTCAAAAACAGATTTTCCAAAAACAAAAATATTCTTTTCATCATATCCCTGAGGGAGCCATTCTGTTGCATAAGCAGTATTTGAATTAATTTGTTCTCTCATCTTTTTAAACTCATCTTTAGACTCACTCGAATCTTGCCTAAAAATATCTAATGCAAAAGTGCCTCCGGTTGGCATATTATAAGGTACTTCTGCCCCTGCACCAAATAAAAATCCAATCTTCACCATTTTCCCTCCATTCTAATAAATATTAATTCTAATTATTAGGGTTTATTTATAGAAAAATGACTGGAAAATCATAAATCAATAATATTTACCATAAAATCATTGTTAATTTATTTTATCACATTTATTATACTTGCACTATCCAACTTCTACCAAAAATTTAATTTCTTGAAATTTTATAATTAGCTTCAATATTTTCCAATCCCAATAAAGACCCGCCAACTCACAAAAATGCGTTTTTTTACTACTGATATTATCACCTGTATTGTCCGACGTATAACCAATCGAAGCTTTACCTTCAGCCCCAACATGAATAGGCAAATTAAACCGGATCCGTCGGCATCCAGTACTTTTTGTGAGCTGCAACGATGATTTTTATAGACAAAATGGTCAATCCTTTCTATGTTGATTCATGAAATCATATCCATTGGTCTGTTATGGATGTAGCCACTCGTTTTGTGGCGGGTCGCCCACGTGGCGACCCCTACGCCCCCAGCCGGGGACATTTTTACTGCCACCGCTTAGCGGCATCGGGCTCGTATGTGGCTTCGCCGCAACAGATTCAAGATTGTACTACAACCGAGTACCTCTCGTCATAAATTTCAGCTATACACAGGATTCACGCCGGGACGCCCAGCCACAGCTGTCCGTTCCAGCAACCGTCCTACACTTCTCGTTGGTCAGCACCTGACGGGCTGGAAAGGCTTGGCCGTCCCCTACGACGCCCCCGAGTGGGGCCATTTTTTTACGAGCCGAGGGGTACTCGAGGCGATGTGGTCAGTCTGAGTCTGTCACCGCGCAGCGGCATCCGTAGGGGCCGTCCCACAGGGCGGCCCGCTACGCGCTGAGGGCTTCCCGAAGCGTCGTTGTCAGTTTGAGTCTGTTGCCTCGCAGCGGCATCTGAGTCCGAGGCGGCCTGCGGCCTGCGAAATCAAGAGCAACCTCTCCGGCCCTTCGGGCCACCTCTAGCTCGGCTCTCCGTTTTGGCAACCGCCATGTGCTTCCCTGTGGTCAGCACCTGACAGGCCAAAAAGGGCCTATGAGGAGAGGCTTAAGGCTCTCTTTGTAGGGGAGGCTTATCGTTAATATGCTCCTTTGTGTTTCAGGACAACGGCGATGGTGCGCCAGATTAGGACGATGTCGAACCAGACGTTCCAGTTACGGACGTACCAGGTGTCCATCTGGACGCGTTCCTCATAGGTCGTATCGCTACGGCCGCTGGTCTGCCACATGCCGGTGACGCCAGGGCGGACCATATAGAAATCTTTAATGTATGGGCCGTATTTCGGGACTTCGGCCTGGATGATGGGCCGTGGCCCGACGAGGCTCATCTCGCCTTTGAGGACGTTGAACAGCTGCGGCAATTCGTCTAAGCTGGTCTTGCGCAGGAAGGCCCCGCTCTTGGTGATGCGCGGGTCATTTTTCAATTTGAATTCGGTTTCCCATTCTTTCCGGGCCTGCGGGTCCCGTGCCAGGAGTTCTTTCAGTTTGACGTCGGCATCAACACACATGCTGCGGAATTTATAGCAGTTGAATTCTTTACCGTTTCGACCGACGCGGCGGTGCTTAAAGATAATCGGTCCGGGCGAGTCTTTATAAATCCACAGGGCGATGGCCAAAAAGAACGGCGAAAGACAAATAATCCCCAGGCTGGTACAGATGACATCAAAGACGCGTTTAACAGCCCGATTGTACCAGAGAGCCAGGTTGTTGCGGAAGCTGAAGGAAACGATATGGCCGTCGATGAGGCTTTCCGTGTCGAGCGTCGCCAACGGCAGGCTGCCCATATCGGGGATAAAGGCGACTTTCTTGACCAAGGGCTGGACGCGATAGACGATGTCCTGGACAGCGTCACTGCTGAGGCCCGGTGCGATGACCATGACGTGCTGGACACCGGTCTGGCGGATAACATCTTCGGCATCTTCAAAACGGCCTAAGTGAGGCATCATAGCTGCTACCTTCGCTTCTGGCGTATAGTCTTCCAGATAGCCGATGAAATCATAGCTGACGCCCGTATCGTGCTTAAAATAATCCAATACGATGGCTGCTGTCTTACCGGCTCCCATGATGAGGACCGGCAGCTGGAGCAGTTTGAAATGTCCCAGGATATGTTTGACAATGTATCGTTCGGCTATCAGGAAAAAGAAAGAGGTCAACCACAATAAGGCCACAAAGAGCCGCGACGTCGAAGCTGCCGTCTGGGCGATGTAGATGAAAAAAATCAGTAAGGCTACGGCATAAAAGACAGATTTAAAAAGGCCGGAAATGACCTGCCAGAACTGCATACGCCGCGTATAAAGATGATGTAGTTGTAAAAAAAGGATGTATACGACCGGCACGATGACGTGGATACTGAGCCAGGAAAGATGAAAATGCGTTTCGGGAACAAGAAAATCCCGCAGTCCATAAGATGCATACTCGGCCAGCCAGATAGCAATGTAATCAGCAATAACCATAACAATCGGCAACAATTCATTGCTGTATTTATTTTTGATAGAAATAGACCCTTTCGTCGATAGCGTCTCCAAAACAGCTCCTCCTCTGATAATAAGTCATAGCAAAAGAGGCTGTCGCATGTGCGACAGCCTCTTTTGAGTTTTAAGTTTGCAGTATCTACAAACTATAAAGTAAAGGGACCACGCATGATGGTAGAAGTCTCCGTGTGACAATCCCTTTTACGTCGTTAGCTAAAAAATAGGGATCTTGCCCAAAGGCAGAAAATGGCATATAGGCCAATCTTCCCATGCAGACATCTACGATTTTAATTATAACCAAAATTAAAATATCTGTCCACTTTTCCAACGTTCCAGGTGGTGTTAACTCTACGATAATAAATCACATTTTATATTTTATTTATTTGCATTTAAAATCCGTTCTTAATTTATCAAGCATTTCTATGATATTTCTCGAAACCTTTAAATGTTTTTTCACATCACCATCACTAAAACTAATGTCATCTCGATAATCAGCTTGAACTCGTCTGTACTTCAACCGCTCTAAATTGAGCCCTAACTTTTTGCATTTCCGTTGAAAGTCAAGGCTTTTCTTCTTCATATCTTTTAAGCCGGAGATAGCCTTTTCATGTTCGCCCCCTGCCTGATGGCTTTCCCAATGATTATCCTGCAAAAAAATTTGGGCACAGTGAAAAGCGGCATAATAAGCTCGACTCACAATAATACGGTACTTTGTATCATCATCGTCCTGCCAAAAGGTATCTTTACACAACGCTTCTGAAAAAGTTAAAAATTTTTTCCAATCGTATTTCATATAAACATCACATCAATTACAATATGTTTCAACTCATCAATATGATCAATAATCCATGCCTCATCTAAAGCATCTAAAAGATCTGATGCTTTATCTACTGACAAAGATGTTTGAATAAGTAAAAGAACCTTCCCTTCTCTTTCCCCATCAATATCAAGCATCAGTTTTTCTTCTGGAAAATAGTCTCGTATATGCTTCTCTGCTGTAGTAAGGACATTTGTTAGGTCATAATAACGCAGGAAGTTTTCAGCTGCGTCCGTCATAAAAAAATCACGTTTAAGTCTATCGATAGAAGAAAAATCAAGGCTCGTGTTCGTTTGCCTCTGATTGACCACAGTATTATACACTTGAGAATATGGCATCGTCATCATTCCTGGCGAAAGTAAAATCGCACTAGCTGCAAAAGCTGCTGCCACAGTATTGGTTTTGGTCTTATCAAAGGGATTATGTATGGTACTCACCATATGGCCAATTCTCCTTTTTCAATTTCTGCTAAATGCTGCATGACGACTTCATGATAAAGTTTCATCGTTCCTTGGATAATAGAGCGATTGGCATACTTACTTTCTTTACTGTAATTGGCCCAATACCGGCTATTAATATCTAGTTGTACTCCCAAACATTCCTGTTGTAAATCTTTTCGTGCATTATTAATCGTTGTATTGATATAATATACTTCATCTTTTACATAGGTCAATTTGCTAAGCACATCGAATATATGGTCCTTCGATACGTGTTCACGATACATATGTTGCAAAATATACGCTGTAGGTTTGGCAATTTGTTCATCAACAAATTGAGTAACAATGCCGTTAAAAAATATTTTATCATTTGCTATTTCCATAGCAACCTCATCTAAAATAGAAATTCTTTTTTCCATATACTGATAGCACTTGTCAAAATTATTCCAATATTGGTCATCAAACTTAATATTCAAACAAATCTGCCTCAAATTCACTTCCAAGCTGGAATGTCCATTGGAAGATACAGCAATAATCCGTGGCAATTCCGAAGGTACTGGAACACTATCTGGTAAGCCAACAACAGTATATGCTTTTTTATTAAAAAAAGGAGCAAGTTTTTCTTTAAATACATTAATATAATCAATTAAATCAGCATTTTCTTCAAAATTAATCACATATTGTGAATAAACCTGTTGTAACATATTATCACCTTTATCAAATATATAAGTTCTCTTTTGGGGCATTTAATAATAGCTGTCAAATATAGTCCGGAAAATATAATTTTTACGAGTTTCATAAGCAGGTGCTACTGTACTTTTATCGATTCCAAATTAGCGTAGAATAATGCATTTCCCCTATGAATTTCTAAAACCCTTTTTATCTCAATATTATTTATATTACCTATCCCCTAGCGAATACAATTTGAAATCACCTCAATGCTATTTTATATAGTTTAGCATATTTTTTTGTTTTCAGCTATACTATCATTTTATCTCTCGGATCTCTGCTTCATCCAAATTATAGCGCTTGTCCGCTTTCTTTTCCATCCGCATCATCAAATCTACGACGATGTCTAAAACGGCTGCCTAGCCACTGGAAAGAGTGTCAAAGATAAGTTCCGTACTACTCGTTCTGTACGGCCGTTGGACTACCTCTCCTATCAGGAACTGCTTATTTCTTCTTTTTACGATGGACGATGAGGGCTTCGTCGGCCCAGTCGAAGAAGTACGGTTCGGTTGCGTAAATGGCATAGTTCGTCAGATAGGCAGTGATGAGTTCTTCATCGGAAAATGGAGTGTATGGCGGGTTGTTAAGGTAGGGCTGGAAGATGCTCTGGTCACCCTTTTTAATGGAACGGATGAGCTTTTTCGTAATAGGGTATTCCTGCTTCAAGGTTTCCAAGTATGATTTCGCCTCTGGCCAATCGCCGAGTTTGAAGTACAACAAGGCTAATGCCAAGAGATAAAAGGAACTCTTTTGTTCGTATTTTCCCCGTTTATACAGTTTCAAAGCCTTCATTTCATTGCACATTTTAGCATACAGCGGCATCAGTAGAAAACGGATTCCCAAGTTGTCGTTTTGATTGAGGCGAAGCATTTCTTCCCCTACCTGGATGGCTTTATTGTAGATGCCACATTCGGTCAAATCCGACAAGTATTCCTGAAGCAATATCATATAAGGCCGTGTTTCAAAGTCCAGCCAGAAGTCACCTTTACTGCGCTGGTAAATTTCCTGATCTTTTAACCGTTTTTCTTCGGCTGCAATCATGCCCGGAAGGATTTCAAGCATATCCAGGGGGCCTTTCGAATCCAATTCAGCCTGGGCCAGTTTGACTTCCACATTATCCGGCTCCAGTTCGGCTGCTTTGGCCAAATATTCTCGTTTGTCTTTTTTTCGGCTCGCCTGCTCAGCTAAATCCAAATAATCATAGACATCGGCTGGTACTGTATCGTCCTGCCCATTCTCCTGCAAAAAGTCCTGCAAGTGTTGGACAGCCTCATTATGCTGCATCATGAATTCTTCAATAATCTGCTGCATCTCTTCTTCGCTCTTAACACCGTTCGGAGCCTTCTTGGCAATAAATGCATGTAATTCTTTCATTACTTTATCCATAGTACGCATAAAATCATCTCCATTCAGTCTGTTTAGGTATTCCCACTCGTTCTGTGGCGGGTCGCCCACGCGGCGGCCCCTACGAAGCCCCGGCCGGGGGCATTTCTACTGTCGCCGCGCAGCGGCATCTGATTCCGAAGCGGCCTGCGACCTGCGAAAGCAAGAGCAACCTCTCCGTCCCTTCGGGCCACCTCTAGCTCGGCTCTCCGTTTTGGCAACCGCCCTGCGCTTTCCTATGGTCAGCACCTGACGGGCCAAAAAGGGCCTATGAGGAGAGGCTTAAGGCTCCCCTTGTAGGGGAGCTGGCAGCTCTGCTGACTGAGAGGTGGCTTATTTAGCGTTCGAGCCATTCTTTGAATTCGGCTTCGCTGATGATGGGGGTCCCCAGTTTCTTGGCTTTTTCGTATTTGCTGCCCGGGTCGGCTCCGACGACGACGAGGGTCGTCTTTTTGGTGACCGATGACGTGCATTTGCCGCCTCGTGCTTCGACGGCCTGTTCGGCTTCTTTGCGGCTGAACATCTGCAATTTGCCGGTGAGGACGACGATTTCGCCATCAAAGGTCGTATTGATGAGTGTTTTCTTTTCTGCCGTCATATCGACGCCGTGAGCGCGCAGTTTTTCGATGAGGGCCTGGTTCTTGGCGTCACTGAAGTAGGCTACGATGCTGTCGGCAATGCGCGGTCCGATGTCGTCGATAGCCGTCAGGTCATCGGCATTGGCTTTCATAAGGGCATCGACGGAGCCGAAGGATTCGGCCAGGACGCGGCCGGCTTTGGCGCCGACGAAGCGGATGCCCAGGGCAAAGAGGACCCGGGCCAGGCCGACGGATTTGCTCGTTTCGATGGCCTTGAGCAGGTTGTCTGCCGATTTGTCGCCAAAGCCTTCGAGGTCGACCAGTTCTTCTTTAGTCAGGCCGTAGATGTCTGCTACGTCGTGGATCAGATGCTGGGCCAGGAGCTGCTGGACGATGGCGTCGCCCAGGCCGTCGATGTTCATGGCATCGCGGGAGACGAAATGGGCGATTTTTTCGCCGATGACGGCCGGGCAGTCCGGATTGGTACAGCGCCAGGCCGCTTCCCCATCGCGGCGGACGACGGGGCTGCCGCAAACGGGACAAGTCGTCGGCATGGAAAAGACTTTTTCCGAGCCGTCGCGCAGTTCCGGCAGGGAGCGGACGACTTCGGGGATGATTTCGCCGGCCTTCTGGATGACGACAGTATCGCCGATGCGGATGTCTTTTTCTTTGATGTAATCTTCATTGTGCAGCGTCGCCCGTTTGACTGTCGTCCCGGCCAGGTGGACCGGTTCGAGGTCGGCTGCCGGCGTCAGGACGCCTGTCCGGCCGAGGCTGACGGAAATGTCCAGGACTTTCGTCCGCGCCTGTTCGGGCGGGAATTTATAGGCAATGGCCCAGCGGGGAATCTTGACGGTATTGCCCAAGCGGGCCTGCTGGGCAAAGGAGTTGACTTTGACGACCATGCCGTCCGTCGCATAAGGCAGGCTGTCGCGGCGGTCGTCCCAACTGTGGATGAAGGCGATGACGTCTTCGATATTCGTGAACTTGCGGTATTCCGGATTGACCTGGAAATGGAACTGGGCCAAGTCCTGGAGCAGTTCTTCCTGGCTCTCGATGGTGATGCCGCTGTTTCCGCCCAAGGCGTAGGCAAAGAAAGCCAGTTTGCGCTGAGCCGTAATGCGCGGGTCGAGCTGGCGCAGTGAGCCGGCTGCGGCGTTACGGGGATTGGCAAAGGGTTCCAGTTCGTCATCGCGGCGCTGCTGATTCAGGGCTTCAAACGACGTGATGGGCATGTAGACTTCGCCGCGGATCTCGATGTGCGGCGAATCGCTGGCGATGTGCAGGGGAATGGTGCGGATGGTACGAACGTTGTTGGTAATGTCTTCGCCGACGACGCCGTCGCCGCGGGTGACGCCGCGGATGAACTGACCCTGTTCATAAATGAGATTGACTGCCAGGCCGTCGATTTTCAGTTCGACGACGTATTCCAAATCTTCGCCGCCCAGGTCATCGCGGACGCGCTGGTCGAATTCCCGCAATTCATCGTCGCTGAAGACGTCGCCCAGGCTGAGCATGGGCCGGTCATGGGTATATTTTTCAAAGCCGCCGGAAATCTTGGAGCCTACGCGCTGCGTCGGCGAATCGGGCGTGACCCAGTCGGGGTGGGCTTTTTCGATGTTTTCCAGTTCCCGGTACATCATATCGTATTCATAATCAGTCACTGTCGGCTTGTCGAGGGTATAATATTGATAACTCAATTCATCTATTTTTTTCCGCAGCTCCAAAAGCCGCGCTTTTTCAGTATCCATGGGTTTCTCCTTCATTCATGAAAATCGTTTCCATTCGTCCTGTAAAGAATCTCATCACAAGTTCTGTAGCGGGTCGCCCACGTGGCGACCCCTACGAAGGACCGGCCAGGGCATTTTTTACGGGCCGAGAGCTCTCCGAAGCGGCCTGCAAAAGTGCAAGCAACCTCTCCGGCCCTTTGGGCCACCTCCAGCTCAGCTCTCCGTTTTGGCAACCGTCCTGCGCTTCCCTGTGGTCAGCACCTGACGGGCCAAAAAGGGCCTATGAGGGGAGGCTTAGGCTCCCTTTGTAGGGGAGCTGGCAGCTCTGCTGACTGAGAGGTTGCTTTTTACGCGCTGAGGGTTTCCCGAAGTGTCGTTGTCTCTTTGAAGCTGTCGCCGCGCAGCGGCATCTGATTCCGAAGCGGCCTGCGGCCTGCGGACTGCGAACGGCGGCCTACGAAAATGCAGGCAACCTCTCCGGCCCGTTGGGCCACCTCCAGCTCAGCTCTCCGTTTTGGCAACCGTCCTGCGCTTTCCTGTGGTCAGCACCTGACGGGCCAAAAAGGGCCTAATATGGGAGGCTTAGGCTCCCCTACTGTACTTTCTCTAAGGGGGCGTATTTCACGACGACTTGGCGGACGCCTTTGGTCGGAAATTGGATTTTCATCTGCATGTTCGGGCCTTCGCCAATGACGTCGAGGACGGTGCCGATGCCCCAGATTTTATGGCGGACTTTATCGCCTTTGGCGAAGGTATCGGTGACGGCGTGTTTCTTGGGCAGGCTCGACGCGACGGGCTTGGTCAGGATGGAGACACGCTGTTTCCCCGGGACCGCCGTCGTCCGGCTCTGGGGCATGGCGCTCTTGCGATGGTAGTCTTCCATGAACTGCGGTGGAATTTCGGCCAGGAAACGGCTGGGCATATAGGCCGAGATGCGGCCGTACATGGTCCGCGTGACGGCATTGGTCACGTAGAGCTGCCGTTCGGCCCGGGTAATGCCGACATAGGCCAGGCGCCGTTCTTCTTCGACCTGCGCCGGGTCCATCAGGGTCCGGCTGTGCGGGAACAGGCCTTCGTCGAGGCCGGTCAGGAAGACGACCGGGAATTCCAGGCCCTTGGCGGCATGGAGGGTCATGAGGGTGACTTTCGAGTCACTGCTTTCAAAATCATCGACATCGCTGACGAGGGCGACGTTTTCCAGGAAGTCCTGGAGGTTGCCTTCGGGATTGCTGTCCATGTAGTCTTTGGCGACGGACAGGAATTCGCCGACGTTTTCCTTGCGGCTTTCGCCCTGCGGGTCGTGTTCCGCTTCTTTATCGAGCATGTCGCCGTAGCCGGTCTGTTTGATGACCGTTTCGATGAGGCTCAGGACGTCTTTGCCTTCAATGTCGTTGAGGAGGTCGAAAATCATGGCAGCGAAGTTTTCCAGCGATGCCTTGGCCCGTTTGGTGACGGGGATCTCATCGGTCGACGACAGGGCTTCAAACAAGGAAATCCCCTGTGCTTCGGCATAGGCTGCGACGTGTTCCATCGTCGTCGCCCCGATGTTGCGCTTGGGCACGTTGATGATGCGCGTCAGGCTCAGGCTGTCTTCCGGGTTATAGAGCAGGCGCAGGTAGGCCAGGACGTCTTTGATTTCCTTGCGGTCATAGAACTTGGTGCCGCCGACCATGGTATAGGGAATGGCATAGCGCATGAGCTTTTCTTCGAGGACACGGGACTGGGCGTTGGTCCGGAAGAGGATGGCCATGTCGCCATACGGTTCGTGGCTGATTTCATGGCGGTTGTAGATGACGCCGGCGATATAATCGGCTTCGTCGTGTTCCGTCTGGGCCTGGTAATGGATGATCTTGTTCCCCGTCGGGTTCTCTGTCCACAAAGTCTTCTTAGGCCGGCTTTCGTTATTGTCGATGACGGCATTGGCCGCATGGAGGATAGTCTTCGTCGAGCGGTAGTTCTGTTCCAGTTTGATTGACGCCGCATCGGGATAGTCCCGCGTAAAGTCGATGATGTTGCGGATATCGGCACCGCGCCAGGCATAAATACTCTGGTCGGCATCGCCGACGACACAGATATTGCGCCAGCGGGCGGCCAGTATCTTGGTCAGGGCATACTGGGCATGGTTCGTATCCTGATATTCGTCGACCAGGATATATTGGAACCGGGACTGGTATTTTTCCCGGACTTCCTCGTTTTCCTGCAAGAGGCGCACGGCCAGGAACAAAAGGTCGTCGAAATCGACGGCATTATTTTCCCGCAACTTTTCCTGATACATGGCGTAGACGTCGGCGACTTTCTGTTCGTAGAAATCGGAGGCTTTCGCCGCAAAGGCCTTGGCGTCCATGAGGACGTTCTTAGCCGACGAAATGGTCCCCAACACGGAGCGCGGCGTGAACTGCTTGTCGTCGAGGTTGAGTTTTTTCAGGCAGTCCTTGACCAGGACCAGCTGGTCCGACGAATCATAGATGGTGAAATTGCGCGTATAGCCATGGAAGCCGTCGACTTCAAAGCGCAGCAGCTTGGCGCAGAACGAGTGGAACGTACTCAGCCAGATGCTGTCGGCCTGGGCACCGACGAGGTTGGTCACGCGTTCCTTCATTTCCTTGGCGGCCTTGTTGGTAAAGGTAATGGCCAGGATGCGATACGGCGCGACGCCTAATTCCAGGAGATGGGCAATGCGGCAGGTCAGGACCTTGGTCTTGCCCGATCCGGCACCGGCCGTGATCAGCAGCGGCCCTTCGGTATGCTTGACGGCCTCGCACTGGCGGTCGTTAAGGGTATCAAAAATAGGATTCATGCATTCTTCCCCTTTATAGATAAAAAGGCCCACACCGTGTCGATGGGGCCTCTGAAAATCATCACTTATTTCATTGCCGAAAGGATAGGCGGAATGACCTGTTTCTTACGGCTCATGACCTTGGGCAGGTAGACTTCCTTATCGAGGACGTCCTTGCCGAAGGCACTGCTGACGACGTCGTCCATATTGCCGGCGAAGATGAGGTTCGTCGATTCGTCGATGATGCTGGTGATCATCAGGAAGGAAGCGGCGTAATCGTGTTCAGCGCGTAATTTTTCCAAGGCGTTGAGCAGGACCTGTTTCTGGTCGAGGAGGTCCGTCGTATCCATGACCTGGACCTGGGCAACGGTGAAGGTCGTATTGCCGCTGGAGAATTCTTTCATGTCGTTGTGGACGATCTGGTCCGGCGTCAAATCGGAGACGTTGGCACCGGCTTTGAGCATTTCCATGCCGTATTTTTCGACGTCTACGCCAGCGATGTTAGCCAATTTTTCGGCAGCTTCGCGGTCAGCCGGCGTGCAGGTCGGCGAACGGAAGAGGACCGTATCGGAAATGACGGCCGACAAGAGCAGGCCGGCGATGTCTTTGGGGATGTCGACCTTAGCCTGTTCATACAAGCCCGTTACGATGGTAGCCGTGCAGCCGACGGGTTTGAAGAGGATGGAAATAGGGCCGGCTGTTTCCAAAGTGCCGCCGATGCGGTGATGGTCGATGACGCCGATGATGGAGGCTTCGTCGATGCCGTCGATGATCTGTTTCTTTTCGTTGTGGTCGACGAGGATGACCTGCTGTTTTTCGACAGCAGCGACACAGTCTGCACAGATCATGCCGACGTATTTGCCGTTTTCGACGACAGCGTATTTGCCATCAGCAGGGATGTCGTGACCGTTATCGGTCGGTTTGAAGAACAATTCCGGATCGTGGGTCAAAGCTTTGACCGTACTCAATTCTTCACCCATGACGGTCTTGACGAATTCATCGGCGAGCTGGCCTTTTTCGATGACGCCGACGAACTGACCGTTATCGGCAACGGGAGCGACATCGCTTTCGTGGGATGCGAACCATTTGGCAGCATCTTTCAGGCTGGCACTGACCGGAAGGGCTTCGACTTCCGTGTGGACAGCTTCGCTGACTTTGACGTAGAAGTCCTTGACCAGCGGCTGCGGAGCAACGTGGAAATAATTCAGGGCAAAAGCCGTTTCCTTATTCGGTTCGCCAGCGCGGATCGGCGTAGCGTCGATACCCTGTAACTGTTTTAATTTTGCATAGGCAATGGAAGAACAAATGGAGTCCGTGTCCGGGCTCTTATGACCGGTAACAAAAATCTGTTTTGCCACGATAATCACCTCATTGAAAAGTATATGTATGTTTCTATATCCCTAACATTATATCATAGACAAAGGATGAAGGCTAGTGCAGGGCGTCGGCTCCCTTGAGAAGGGGAACTGGCCACAGGCCTTAGGGATTCTTCACAAGTTCATAAGTATCCCCCTAATGGCTGACTGCTAACGGCTGATGGCTAGCTGCTGATGCTGACGGCTAATCCCTATTCGTCAAGCCCAGGCGCTGGAGCATGGCCATGTCTTCGGCAATGGTCGAGCCCGACGTGGTCAGCATGTTGCCCGTAATCGAGGCCGACGCGCCGTGGAGCAGGGCTGTGGCACCGTTTTCCGGCAGGAGTTTGCGACCGGCAGCCAGGCGGATGTTGGCTTCGGGATTGATGAAGCGGAAGAAGGCGATGGTCCGCAGAACATCGCGGCCGTCGAGTTGGGGCCGATGTTCCAGGGGCGTGCCGGGAATGGGCATGAGGGCGTTAACGGGAATGGACTGGATGCCCAGTTCGGCCAGGCTGATGGCCATGTCCAGGCGGTCTTCCCAGGTTTCCCCCATGCCGATGATACCGCCGGAACAGACGCAGAGCCCTTCTTTCTGAGCGGCCTTGATGGTGCGGATGCGGTCGTCATAAGTGTGGGTCGTGCAGATGTATGGGAAGAAACGCCGCGACGTCTCGATATTATGGTGATAACTGGTCACGCCCGTTTCGTGGAGGCGGTGCAGCTGTTCCGGCGTCAGCAGGCCGTGCGACGCACAGAGGTCGATGTGCAGCGTCTGCTTCATCGTGCGGTACGTATCCAGGGCTTTTTCAAAATCCGCCCCTGTCAGGGCCCGGCCCGACGTGACGATGGCAAAGCGGTTGGCGCCGGCATCCTGATTGGCCTTGGCGTTGGCCAGGATTTCTTCTTTCGCCAGGAAACCGTATTCTTCGCAGCCCGTATGGTGGCAGGCCGACTGGGCACAGTATTTGCAGTCTTCCCCACAGCGGCCGCTGCGGCCGTTGATGATGGTGCAGAAATCAATATGATTACCACAAAAATGGCGCTGTAAGACGCCGGCTCCCTGCTGCAATTCTTCCAAAGGTGCTTCCAGGAAAATCGATAAATCATCGCCGCGTTGGATGCGGTACCCCTGTATAATGCTATCGGTCAATGCTGCTATCGTATTCATTGTCAACCCACTCCCTATCTTTATTGTGAACTATGGGATTATTATACTCGCTGCGGCGATTGCAGTCAACTTAATTTCATTTATCTCACGGTTAACAATATAAGTACACGATATCCTGAATCGCAGGACGATTCATTTCGGGGAATCCCACAAAGGGAAAATATAGGTATACACAATCATTCAGGGGCGGACTCGCCACGTGCGAGCCCCTACAGGTGGAATGTTTATGAGGCTAAGAACCCCTCAGTCAGCTGCGCTGACAGCTCCCCTTCTCAGGGTAGCCATGAAAAAAGAGGCTGTCCGCGAAGCCATGCTTCGTGGGACAACCTCTTTTTCAAGTGTTCTTGCCAATGAATTACCGACGTTCGCGGATACGGGCAGCTTTGCCTGTAAGACCACGGAGGTAGTGCAGTTTTGCACGACGGACGACACCGTGGCGAACGACTTCGATTTTAGCGAGGCGCGGGGAATGTACCAAGAAAGTACGTTCAACACCAACACCGTAGGAAACGCGGCGGACAGTGAAAGTTTCGCGGACACCGCCGTTCTGACGGCCAATAACGACACCTTCAAAAATCTGTACACGTTCGCGATTGCCTTCGACAACCTTTACGTGAACTTTGACTGTATCACCAGGGCGGAATGCCGGGATATCGTCACGAAGCTGTTCCTGTTCAAGTATGCTGATAATGTTCATTTCTTTTTCCTCCTATAAGACATTCGTGCCCCCGTTGTCGCCACCTTTCACGACAATCGTGTTATCGAGCAGAGGACTGCCTAAATTAACAAGGGAATTATACCATAAAGCCGCGGTCCTGTAAAGGGGAAATTTCCCATATTTTGGATATTAACTTATATACTACAGCTTAACATCAACTTCTTCTTTTGAGTTTGATGTGATATGTACCACGGCGGGCCGCCTAGCCACAGCTGTCCGTTTTGGCAACCGTCTTACGCCTCTCGTTGGTCGGCACCTGGCGGGCCAAAAAGGCCCTATAAGGAGAGGCTTAGGCTCCCCTCATAGGGGAGCTGGCAGCTCTGCTGACTGAGAGGTTGCTTTTTACGAGCCGAGGGTTACTCGAGGCGATGTTGTCCGCCTGAGTCTGTCGCGACGGGACGCCGCATCTGATTCCGAGGCGGCCTGCGGCCTGCGAACTGCGACCGGCGGGATGACCTTCGGGACAATTGGATTCACAGGATTCACGGCGGGCCGCCCTTCGGGACGGCCCCTACGGATGTAATGGACCCTGTCCATTACATCTGTACGTTGGGCATGAAGCTGCGGGACATGTGGGCGATGATGGCCTGGTACTTATCTTTTTTGCTGGTCGGATAGGTGACGGTGAAGGCCGTGTAGGTCTTGTTCTTGTCGTTGATGTAGAGTTCGTGGTAGTAGGACTTCTTGCCGTCCGTCCAGCCGATGGCATAGCTGTTCTTGGTCTTGATGTTGGTCGTCAGCGTCGGCGATCCGTTCATGCCCAAGGCCATGTTGTAGAGTTCGTCGATGGTAAAGTTCATGCTGTTCTTGGCGGCATAGGTCATGTAGACGGCATCGTCTTTAGGGTCCTGGAAATAGCAGCCATCGCCGTCGGCATTCATGTCGGCTGTCGTCGCAGCCCGGGGGATATCGACGGCATACTGATAGGCGCTGTTATAGTACTGATAGTAATTCTTGTCTTTAGTCGTCATGACCTGGACGACTTCATAGCTGTCAGCACTGGCGCTCTTGAGGCCCACCTTTTCTTCAGCCATGACGGTCGAACCGGCAATACAGGTAAGGGCTGCTGCCAACATGACGAGATTCTTCAATTTCATAAATGATCACTCCTTTATGGTAGATGCGGAAAAGGAGCTGTCGAGTGAAGACAGCTCCTTTTGAGTTGCTAGTGGCTAGTGGTTAGTGGTTAGCAGTAAGAAAAGTTTTTATTTCCTCGCTACAAACGACAAACTCTATACTACAAGCTAAACACTCCAAGGATTTTCGCAGGAAGGCGAAGAGCCTGTGCGATACTCCCTATTATTATATCATATTTTTCATTTTTGGCCATTGAATTTCCGCTTTAAATCAACCTCTCCGGCCCGTTGGGCCAGCTCTGCTGACTGAGAGGTTCTTTCTCTACAATACGCTAAGGGTATGTCGTAAAGAACCCCTCCACCGCAAGCGGTCCCCCTCCCCTTCTCAGGGGAGGCTTTTTACGCGCTGAGGGTGTCCCGAAGCGTCGTTGTCCACCTGAGTCTGTCGCCGCGCAGCGGCATCTGATTCCAAAGCGGCCTGCGAACGGCGACCTGCGGCCGGCGGGTCGCCACGTGGCGGCCCCTACGCCAATTTCTTGATGTCGCCCAAGGGCTGGATGAGGCTGTAGGTCAGGGCCAGAAGATGGAGACGGTTTTCTTTGACCGCTTCGTCTTTGTGCATGACCAGGACGTTATCCAGGAAGTCATTGATGGCGGCAATGCCTTCGGAGAGGACTTCGGCTACGCCTTCGTAGTCATAGACGGCGTATTTCTGCGGCAAGTTGACCTGCATAGCCTGGCAGGCGCTGTAGAGGGCCTTTTCTTCTTCCGTTTCAAAGAGGTCCGGATTGACGTCGGTATCGTCGGCGCCTTTGATCATGTTGCTGACGCGGGTGAAGGCCTGCAAGAGGTCGGTCTTGCCCATGATGTCGGCATCGATGAGGGCCTGGGCACGGCGGGCTTCTTCGTAGGCGTTAAGCGTATCCGAAGCCAGGACGCAATCGATGATGTGGTAATCCATGCCTTTATCCTGGAAGATGTTCTTCAGGCGCAGCGTGAAGTAATCGTCGAGCTGACCCATGACTTTGGCTGCGTCTTCCCCTTCTACGCCGAGGAGATTGAGGACGAAGGCAAAGACTTCATGGCAGTTGAGGTTCCAGCCGGCATCCATGAGGATGTTGAGGGTACCGATGGTCTGGCGGCGCAGGGCGAAGGGGTCCTGCGAGCCCGTCGGGATGAAGCCGCGGCTGAACATGCCCGTAATGGTATCGAACTTGTCGGCAATGCCCAGGACTTTGCCCATGTCGGTCTGCGGCAGGACGTCGCCGGCAAAGCGCGGCTGGTACTGTTCGTTGATGGCTTCGGCCACGCCGGCATCTTCGCCGTCGATGAGGGCATATTCCTTGCCCATGACGCCCTGGAGTTCCGTGAATTCCATGACCATCTGCGTAGCCAGGTCGGCTTTGGCCAGGAGCGATGCGCGCTGCAGTTTGGCGTCATCCAGGCCGAGGTCGAGTTTATGGTTGAGGAAGACCGTAATCTTTTCCAAACGCTGGGCTTTGTCATAAAGCGTGCCCAAGCCGTCCTGGAAGACGATTTTCTTCAATTTTTCCGTGTAATCGGCGAGCTTATGTTTCTTGTCTTCTTCAAAGAAGAACTTGGCATCGTCCAGGCGGGCGCGGAGGACGCGTTCGTTGCCGTGCTGGACCGTTTCCAAATGGTAGTCGTTGCCGTTGCGGACAGTCAGGAAGATGTTCATGAGCTTGCCGTCTTTATCGCGCATGGGGAAATAGCGCTGGTGGTCCTTCATCGGCGTGATGATGGCCGCTTCCGGCAGTTTCAGGTAGTCTTCATCGAATTCGCCGCAAAGGGCCGTCGGGTATTCGACGAGGTAGACGACTTCTTCCAGGAGGTCGTCGTCCATGATGATAGTGCCGCCCTTTTCATCAGCCAGTTTCTGCAAACCTTCGAGGATCATCTGCTTGCGGACTTCCGGGTCGACGATGAGGAAATGTTCCTTGCACGTTTCTTCATAGGCTGCCGGGCTTTCAATGGTGAAATCGCCAGTGCCCAGGAAGCGGTGGCCGCGGCTGACGTTGCCCGATTTGACGTTGGCCAGTTCAAAGGGGATGACATCTTTATCGAAGAGGGCGACGAACCAGCGGATAGGACGGACGAAGTGGAAGTCCAGGCTGCCCCAGTGCATGCTCTTGGGGAAATTGAGGCCCGTGACGATGCCCTTCATGAGGTCCGGCAAGAGGCCGGCCGTGTCAGCGCCGACGCTGGTGACGTTGGCATAGACGTAGCCGTCTTCGACGACCAGGTCCTTGACGTCGATTTTCTGGCCCCGGGCAAAACCCATGGCGGCTTTCGTCGGATTGCCGTCGGCATCGTAAGCGATCTTGACCGACGGGCCTTTATGTTTGGCCGATACGTCGGCCTGTTTTTCAGCGACGCCCTTCATGATGAGGGCGATGCGGCGCGGCGTACCGAGGGTGCGGATCGATTCATAGGCGATATGGGATTCGCCAAAGGATTTCCCGGCCAGGTCCCGGACCTGGGAAAGGATACTCGGCATATAATGAGCCGGGATTTCTTCAGTACCGATTTCAAGTAACAAATCTTTGCTCATCTTATTTTTCCTCCTTATTCAGCATCGGGAAACCTAATTTTTCACGCTGTTCCAAGTACGCTTTAGCGCAGGCCCGTGCCATGTTGCGGACGCGGCCGATGAAGGCAGCCCGTTCGCTGACGCTGATGGCGCCGCGGGCGTCGAGGAGGTTGAACGTGTGCGAGCATTTCAATACGTAGTCATAGGCCGGAAGGACGAAGCCGGCTTTGATGACCCGCATGGCTTCTTTTTCGTATTCATCGAAGAGGTGGAACAAGAGGTCGGCGTTGCTCAATTCAAAGGCATACGTCGACTGTTCGACTTCGTTCTGATGGAAGATGTCGCCATAAGTGACGTCTTCATTCCATTTGAGGTCATAGACGTTTTCGACGCCCTGGATATACATGGCCAGGCGTTCCATGCCGTATGTGATTTCCGACGAAACGGGAGCGACGTCGATGCCGCCGACCTGCTGGAAGTAGGTGAACTGCGTGACTTCCATGCCGTCGAGCCAGACTTCCCAGCCCAGGCCCCAGGCGCCGAGGGTCGGCGATTCCCAGTTGTCTTCGACGAAACGGATATCGTGTTCGGCCGGGTTGATGCCCAACGTTTCCAGGCTCTTCAGATAGAGTTCCTGGATGTTGTCCGGCGACGGTTTGCAAATGACCTGGAACTGATGATGCTGGTACAGGCGGTTCGGGTTGTCGCCATAGCGGCCGTCAGCCGGGCGGCGAGACGGTTCGACATAGGCAACGTGCCACGGTTCCGGCCCGAGCGTGCGCAGGAAGGTAGCCGGGTTCATGGTCCCTGCCCCTTTTTCTACATCATACGGTTCGTAGATGATACAGCCCTGAGAAGACCAAAAGCTCTTCAATGCAAATATCATGTCTTGAAAATTCATCGTATTCCCTCCTAAATACAAAAAAGTCCCTGTAACACATGACATGTTACAGGGACGAGTATACGTACCCGCGGTTCCACCCTGATTGGTCCAAAGACCCGCTTGATTCATCGGCCATACACATCGAAAAGACTTCCGGCCGCGGCCTTCAGAGCGCCTTCCGCATCGGCAGCAGGCTCACACTGTCCCTGCTTCGCTGAGGATGATACGTACTTACTCTCCTGCATCGCCTATTGATTTGTACGTTCCCTATCATAGCAGAGATGAGGGGAAAAGTCAATTGTTTTGTGACTAGGGGCCCGTGGTTCGTGGTTCGTAGTTAGGGGTTAGGGGTTAGGGGTTAGGGGTTAGGGGCTAGGGGTTAGGGGTTAGGGGTTAGGGGCTAGGGGTTAGGGGCTAGGGGTTGGCGGCTGGCGGCTGACTGGTCAGGAAATCATACATATTCTGGAGCGGGCGCCCCACGTGGCGCCCCTACAGAAAAAGGGACTGTCTTTGAGCGACAGTCCTTTTTCATGGCAATGGTCCTTACTAGCTGCGAACAACTAACAACGAACCACTTGTATTGAATTATTGCTTGCCGTATTTTTCGGCGACGTCCAGGCGGCGCAGGGCTCGTTGCAGGGCCGCTTCGGCGCGGGTCACGTCGAGGTCGGCAGCGCGTGCAGCCAGGCGTTCTTCAGCACGTGTTTCTGCCGCTTTGGCGCGGTCGACGTCGATGTCTTCCGGTTTTTCTGAAGCTGGCGTGATGACCGTGACCGTATTGTCATGGACTTCCAGGAAGCCCGAAGCGACGGTGACGCACTGGCGCTTTCCGCCTTTATCATAGCACAGGGGCCAAATCGACAGGGACGCGATGAGCGGCGCATGATTGGGCATGATGCCCAAGTCGCCATCCAATGCGCGGACGAGGACGAAATCCACGTCTTCATGGAGTACGGCAGCATCGGGTGTAATGACTTCCAGATGGAGGGTCTTTCCTGCTTCTGCCATAGACTATTCCCCTTTCAGTGTCTTAGCCTTTTCGTATGCTTCTTCGATATTGCCTACCATGTAGAAAGCTTGTTCCGGCATGTCGTCGCATTTACCGGACAAGATTTCCTTGAAGCCTTCGATGGTTTCTTTCAGCGGCACATAACGGCCTTTCTGACCGGTGAACTGTTCAGCGACGGCGAAAGGCTGACTGAGGAAACGCTGTACCTTACGGGCACGGGCAACGGTCAGCTTATCTTCTTCGGACAGTTCGTCGATACCCAGGATGGCGATGATATCCTGCAGGTCTTTATACTTCTGGAGGATTTCCTGGACGGCACGGGCCGTGTTGTAATGGTCATCGCCGATGACGTGTGGATCGAGGATACGCGACGTCGAATCGAGAGGATCGACGGCCGGGTAAATGCCCAATTCGGCGATTTCACGGGCCAGGACGGTCGTCGCATCCAAGTGGGCGAAGGTAGCTGCCGGAGCCGGGTCAGTCAAGTCGTCGGCCGGGACATAGACAGCCTGGACCGACGTGATGGACCCGTCTTTGGTCGACGTAATGCGTTCCTGCAGGGCGCCGACGTCGGTGCCCAGTGTCGGCTGGTAGCCAACGGCCGACGGGATACGGCCGAGCAGAGCCGAAACTTCGGAGCCAGCCTGGATGAAACGGAAGATGTTGTCGATGAACAGCAATACGTCCTTGTGTTCTTTATCACGGAAGTATTCTGCCATGGTCAGACCGGTCAGGCCGACGCGCATACGGGCTCCAGGCGGTTCGTTCATCTGGCCGTAGACGAGGGCCGTCTTGTCGATGACGCCGGATTCCTTCATTTCGTTCCAAAGGTCATTGCCTTCACGCGTACGTTCGCCGACGCCGGTGAAGACGGAATAGCCGCCGTGGCCGGTAGCGACGTTATGGATGAGTTCCATGATGAGGACGGTCTTGCCGACACCAGCGCCGCCGAAGAGGCCGATCTTGCCGCCTTTGGCATAAGGGCAGATGAGGTCGACGACTTTGATCCCCGTTTCAAAGATTTCCGTTTCCGTCGCCTGGTCCTGGAATTTCGGGACCGGACGATGGATAGGCCAGTAATCATCGGCTTCGACTTTAGCGTCGACTTTATCGACAGTCTGGCCGAGGACGTTGAAGATACGGCCCAGGACACCTTTGCCGACGGGGACCTTAATGGGGCCGCCCGTATTTTCAGCTGCCATGCCGCGGACGAGGCCGTCCGTCGAGTCCATGGCAACGCAGCGGACGACGTCGTCGCCCAAGTGCTGCATGACTTCTACAACCAGGTCGATCTTCTGGTCGCCTTCGCCACCGGTGATATGGATAGCGTTGTAAATGGCGGGCAAGTCTGCTTCCGAGGCAAACCGCACGTCGACGACCGGGCCGATGACCTGGACTACTTTCCCAATATTATTACTCATGAAGAGGTACTCCTCTCTTTCAGAATGATCGCCAGGCGGCTTACTGCAAAGCGTTGGCGCCGCTGACAATTTCCGTCAATTCGTTGGTGATACCAGCCTGACGGACTTTATTGTAGGTAACAGTCAATTTGTCGATCAGTTCGCCTGCGTTGTCCGTAGCCGACGTCATGGCCGTCATACGGGCACCGAGTTCGCTGGCAGCGGACTGAAGGAGGCTGTTGTAAATGAACAGATCCAGATACTGCGGCAGCAAGGCGTCGAGGACGAGCTTCGGATCCGGCGCGAAGAGGTATTCTTCCCGCGGCCCCCCTTCCTGCTGGCCTTCCTTCTGGGTAATGGGCAGCATCTTGACGATGCGCGTGTCCTGGGACAGGGCCGACTTGAAGTGCGTGTAAATGACATAGACTTCGTCGACTTCGCCATCGAGGAACTTCTGCGTCGCCAAGTGGGCTATCTGCTGGGCGTGGCTGAACTGGGGCTTGTCGGAAAAACCGGACCACTTCTTTTCCGGTACCAGGTGGAGGTGCTTGAGGTACTCAATGGGCTTGCGGCCTGCGACCAGGAGCATCGATGCATCGCGGGGCTTGTCCTTGAGGACCGACACCATGGCCTTGTTGACATTGGAATTGAAAGCACCGGCCAGCCCTTTGTCCGAACCGATGATGATGTAGCACGTCTTCTTGACCGCATCATGAGGCGTGAACAAGGCGTTGCCCGCATCGGGCGAAGCCGCAGACAGACGCTGCAGCATGCCTTCCATCTTTTCGGTATACGGGGCGGTAGCCACGGCCCGATCCTGTGCACGGCGCAGTCGTACGGAGGAAACCATCTTCATGGCCTTAGTGATCTGCTGGGTATTGGTGACGGATTTAATACGTCTGTTTATTTCGCGTGCACTCGGCATAGCTTATTCCTCCTCTTTGATCAGTTCGTGAGAAGCGCCGTACTGCTTGGTGTATTCAGCGATAGCCTTCTGCAGCGTAGCTTCTGCGTCTTTGCCGAGTTCCTTCGTCGATTTGATGCTTTCGCCGACTTCCGGATAGTTGCTGTGCATGAACTTGATGAAGCCATCAGCAAACTGAGAAACTTCTTCAACCTGTACAGGCATGAGGTAGTTCTTGACGGCCAGGTAAATCTGCATGACCTGGTCTTCGACGGGCATCGGCTGATACTGCGGCTGAATGAGGAGCTGCATTGTCCGTTCGCCGGCATCGATCTGGGCTTTCGTGCTCTTATCGAGGTCGGAACCGAACTGGGCGAAAGCAGCCAATTCACGATACTGAGCCAGGCTCAGGCGGAGGGTACCGGCAATTTTCTTCATGGCCTTGATCTGGGCAGAACCGCCGACACGGGAAACGGAAAGGCCGACGTTGATAGCCGGACGGATCCCGGAGTTAAAGGCTTCTGTTTCCAAGAAGATCTGGCCGTCTGTAATGGAAATGACGTTGGTCGGGATATAGGCCGACAAGTCACCGGCCAAGGTTTCAATGATCGGCAGGGCCGTAATCGAACCGCCGCCGAGTTCATCAGACAGCTTGGCAGCACGTTCGAGGAGACGAGAATGTAAGTAGAATACATCGCCCGGATAAGCTTCACGTCCTGGCGGACGACGGAGAAGCAAACTCATAGCGCGGTATGCCTGAGCATGTTTGGACAAGTCATCGTAAACGCAGAGGCAGTCCTTGCCCTGGAGCATGAAGTATTCGGCCATAGAAACGCCGGAATACGGGGCCAGGTACTGGAGCGGTGCGCCGTCAGAAGCCGTAGCGGCGACGACGATGGTATAAGCCATGGCACCGTGTTCTTCCAACGTGCGGACGACACGGGCAACGGTCGATGCCTTCTGGCCGATAGCGACGTAGACGCAGATGACGCCTGTGTCCTTCTGATTCAGGATGGTATCGATGGCGATGGCCGTCTTGCCGGTGCCACGGTCACCGATGATGAGTTCACGCTGGCCACGGCCGATAGGGACCATGGAGTCGATAGCCTTGAGGCCTGTCTGGAGCGGTACCTTGACCGGCTGGCGGTCGGCGATGCCGAAAGCCTTGACTTCGATGAGGCGTGAATCTTTGGTCTTGATTTCCCCTTTGCCATCAATAGGCATCCCCAAGGGATTGACAACGCGGCCGATCAGGGCTTCACCGACAGGGACACGCATGACGCGGCCTGTGCGGCGGACGGTGTCGCCTTCCTTGATGAGGGCGTCATCGCCGAGCAGTACGGCACCGACGTTGTCTTCTTCCAGGTTCAGGGCCATGCCGTAAACGCCGTGAGGCAATTCCAGCAATTCCCCGGACATGGCTTTGTCCAAACCGTAAATGTGGGCAATGCCGTCCCCGACTTCCAGAACGGTGCCGACGTCGTCGACATTCATTTCCACATTATAATCTTCGATTTGTTTCTTGATTATAGCCGTTATTTCTTCTGGCTTCATTTTCATTATTCGTCCGTCACCCCATTCGTCACGTCAGCCTGGAGCAGTTTATGCTGCATGTCGCGCAGCTGCCGCCGGAGGCTGCCGTCTATTAGTTTGTCGCCGATCTGGATGACCATGCCGCCGATGAGCGACGGGTCGACGTAGTACAGCGGTTCGATGTGCTGCCCCGTCATGGCTTCCAGGCTGGCAACCAGTTTCGTTTCTTCTTCCTTGGACAGCGGTTTGACGACGCGGATCTTGGCCACTTCGATGTGCTGGGCCTTGCGGGCCAAATCGATGAACCCGTCAATGGCAAGCAAGAGGGCCGCTTCCCGGCGCCGGTCGATCATGACGTACATGAACTGCAGGACGATCGGCGATAGGCTGTCCTTGAAAATCTTTGCAAGTGTGTCTTTTTTAGACTGCGGCGGTACGAGGGGATGATTCAGGAATTTCCACAAATCGGGATTTTCCTGGAACGTATCCCGTACGCCTTTCAGTTCTGTTCCGAACTCGGTAAGCTTCTTCTGTTCGCTGGCGATGTCGAACATCGCCTGGCTGTATTTGCTATAGATCGTTTCGGGTATCATAAGATCAGTTCCCCTTTACGCGGTGCGTCTGGAGCTGGTCGATGCAATCGGCTACCAGTTTGGCGTTCATGTCAGGATCCATGTTTTTCTGGAGCAGTTTTTCTGCCACAGCCATGGACAGTGTGACTACTTCATTACGCATTTCCCGGATAGCCGCTTCCCGTTCGTTGGCGATTTCCGTCTGAGCGATCTGTTTTTCCCGGGCGATCTGAGCGCGGATGGCTTCCAGCTGGGCCTGGGCTTCTTTGTCGGCCTGCTTGACAGCTTTGTCGACAATAGCCTGGGCTTCAGCACGGGCATCGCGGATCTGGGCTTCATAGTCGGCTTTCATCTTTTCAGCCGTTTCCCGGGCTTTGGCTGCGTTGTCGAGGTCCGACGCAATCTTGTTACGGCGGTCTTCCAGGACTTTGAGCAGCGGTTTATAAGCGAACTTTGCCAGAATGGCAACTAACACGAAGAAGTTGATGAACTGGAACAGCAAGGTACCATTAATACTAACCAATGTACTTCCCTCCCCGGCTGTATATTAGAATCTTCGGATTAGAGCAGGCTGACGAACGGATTGGCGAAGACCAATACGATAGCGATGACAGCTGCGATAATCGGCATGGATTCGATCAAGCCGATGGAGATAAGCATGTTGACCAGGAGTTTGCCGCCCATTTCCGGCTGGCGGGCCGTACCTTCAAGCATCTTCGATGCGGCATGGCCGTCACCGATAGCAGCGCCGAGAGCTGCCAAACCAATACCTAAGCATGCACCAAATGCAGATAATGCCAATACGAGAGCTTTTTCCATAATAAATAACCTCCTAAGTTGTAACGGTATCTGAGCTTTTCTTAGTCTTCCGTAAAGGACGGTGCCAGATACGATGTAGTCAGAATGGTGAAGATGAATGCCTGGATGAGGCCGATGACGAAGCTAAAGAGGATCCAAATCATCGGGATGGCGACAGGCACGAGGAAGTACAGGACTTCCAACAGGATTTCACCGGCCAGGATGTTGCCAAAGAGACGGAAGGCCAGTGTCAACGGTTTGGTGATTTCTTCCATCAGATTGATGACGACAAACGGCGCAAAGGGTTCGAAGAAATGCTTGAAATGCTTTTTGAACCCCTGGTTCTTCAAGGCCATGAAGTGGACCATAAAGGAAGAAACCAGTGCCAGGGCGACAGTCGTATTCAAGTCATTCGTCGGCGAAGCCAGGACATGCGGATTCGGCAGCATGCCCAATTCGTTGGCGAAGAGGATGAACAGGAACATCGTCAGCAAGACCGAAACGACCTGGCCGTATTTCGGCCCCAACGTTTCCTTGAACTGATCGAGCAATGCTTCGATGACGATTTCCATGGCGTTCTGAAGTCCTGACGGGACGAGGGACCGGCCCCTTGTCGCAGCGACAGTGACGATGATGACCAAAGCCGCAACCAGCCAGGTCATCATGAGCGTATCCAGGTTGACATTCAGACCCAGGAGCTGGACGACCATATGATGCCCTGCATGTAATTCCATACGCAATACCTCCTTTCCTTTACCGTCTGAGACGCGCAGTCAGTACATCTGCGAAGACGAGGACGCGGTACGAAAAGATACCGGCCACGGCAGCCCCCAGGGAAATGGACGGGAACTGCAGGATGACGATGACGGCCAGGCAGATGAAGACCAGCCGGAACACGGCACCGCCGCGGATGAATGACGCCGCCTGCCCGGGCGGCAATTTTAAGGCCCGTACCGAACGGCTGCTGAGCATGAAGAAATAAACGATGTTCAAGCCGCTGCCGATACACCAGCCACTTATGTACTGCCACCAGCCTCCTAGAAAAAGGACGGCCGTGACGATACACGTAAAACCAACGAGCTTGTATATTGTTGCCTTTACATAAGCATAAAACGCTTCCATAGGCTATCCTCCGTGACATTTCACTTGCGCAGATGCCGGCCATGGCGCGCCTCGTCCTGCTGATAGGACAAGGCTTTTTTATATAAGGTCCAGAATCCGGAGATGGCACCGATGAAGGAAAAAAGAATCAATCCCCACGGCGACGTCCCGGCATGAACATCGATGAAGTGCCCTATGGCGACGCCGACACAGATGCAGACGAAGAGAGACAAGCCTAAGGAACCGGCAATGACAACAATATCCCAAAGCCTCATGTGATTTAATTTGTCATCGTGAGGATCATCATGATGTCTCATACTACATACACTCCTGCTCGGGCGATGGCAGTTTTCCATAATCGTTTGGTATAGCAGTTATATACTGCCAGCAACGATTATTGGCTTATTTTAGCACGGAAAATCTGGAAAATCAATACAAAATGAAAGAAATTTAAACGTTATAGCTAAAAACGATTCTCAGTATAGCCTAAGACAATACTTAGCGGCTAAAATCATCCGGAACGGCTCCTTCCCCGGCAAAAACGTGGAGAATAGCCTGGACGATGCGCTGCGAAGCCTTGCCGTCGCCATAGGGATTGACAGCATTGCTCATGGCATCGTAAGCGGCCTGGTCGGTCAGGAGCCGCTTCGTTTCGGCATAGACGACATCCTTGTCCGTGCCGATGAGGCGTACCGTGCCGGCTTCCACCGCTTCAGGCCGTTCGGTCGTATTGCGCAGGACCAGGACGGGCTTGCCGAGAGACGGCGCTTCTTCCTGGATACCGCCGGAATCGGTCAGGACCAGGCTGCTCAGGCTCATGAGATTGGCAAAGGGTTCATATTCCATAGGGTCGATGAGGTGGATGCGGTCGACGCCGGCCAGTTCCTCTTCGACGACTTTGCGCACCAGCGGATTGCGATGGACGGGAAAGACGATTTCCGTATCGGGAATCTCTTCGATGATGCGGCGCAGGGCCTTATAGATGTGGCGCATCGGTTCGCCCAGGTTTTCCCGGCGGTGCGTCGTCAGGAGGATGACCCGGTGGTTCTGGAAATCGACGTCCTTCAGGTCGTCGCCGAAGTCATAGTCGCCGGCAACGGTCGTCATCAAGGCGTCGATGACGGTATTCCCCGTCACATAAATATGAGAAGGATTTACATTTTCCTTGAGCAGATTGGCCTTGGCTGTCGCTGTCGGCGCGAAGTGGATGGCTGCGATGGCACCGGTCAGCTTGCGGTTCATTTCTTCCGGGAAAGGCGAATAGATGTCCCCTGTCCGCAGACCGGCTTCGACGTGGCCTACCGGGACCTGCTGGTAGTACGAGGCCAGGGCGCCGGCAAAGGTCGTCGTCGTGTCGCCATGGACCAGGACCAGGTCGGGCTTTTCCTTGGCCAGGACGTCTTTCAGGCCCATGAGGGACTTGGTCGTAATGTCGTACAGCGTCTGCCCCTGGGACATGATATCCAGGTCATAGTCCGGTGTAATCTGGAAGAGATCCAGTACCTGGTCGAGCATCTGACGGTGCTGGGCCGTAACGGCGACGATGGTCTGGATCTGGTCGGCATGTTTCTGCAATTCCAGTACGACAGGGGCCATCTTGATGGCTTCCGGCCGCGTACCGAATACAGTCATTACCTTGATCATAATAAAAAAACCTCCTTATAAGACAACCGATTCCACCCACTACTGTTTGTGGGTAGAATCGGTCGTTGATTTGCGCAATATGCCAATGCGTTTTGCCGAATAAATGATGACGGCAAGAACGACCAGGACAGTCACGATACCCGTCTTATAGCTCACGTTGGCTACAAAGAGGGCTACGATGCCGAGAATCATGCTGACAAAATACATTATTAATACGGCTTGCTTCTGTGTCATGCCCAGAGCCAGCAGGCGATGGTGCAGGTGGCCCTTATCAGGCTGGAAGATCGGAACGCCGCTCATCTTGCGGCGGATGATAGCAAACGTCGTATCGAGGATCGGCAGACCCAGGGCGATGATGGGTACGACGAGAGCCACGGTGGCTGCCGTCTTGACCAGACCTAAGACGGCGGCGACGGACAGGGTATAACCCAGGAGCATACTGCCCGTATCGCCCATGAAAATCTTGGCCGGGTTGAAATTGTACTGCAAGAAGCCCAGAGCCGCCCCAGCCATGGACACGATGACCAGTGCCGGCAGGAACTGGTTCAGGTTATAAGCCAGGAGGAACATCGAAATCGATGCGATGAAGGCGACGCCGGCTGCCAGGCCGTCGAGACCATCGATGAGGTTCACCGTATTGGTGAAGCCGATGATCCAGAAAATCGTCACGGGAATGGCAATGATTTCCGGCAGGACGATGATATCACCAAAAGGATTGGTCAGCCATTCGATCTGGATGCCAAAGGCGATGGGGATGCAGGCGGCCAGGATCTGGCCGACGAGCTTGACCTTGGCCGGGATATTGCAGATGTCGTCCCAGATGCCGACGGCGACGATAGCCGTGCAGCCCAGGAGCATCCCGACCAGTTCATGCTGCAAAGGCACGCAGAACAAGACGGCTGCCATGAAGCCGATATAGATTGCCAGCCCGCCGAGCCGCGGGATGACATGAGTATGTACCTTTCTTGCATTGGGCCGGTCCACGGCGCCGATCTTGATAGCGAGTTTCTTGACGCTCGGCGTCAGGAGATAAGAAACGACTAATGCAATTACAAAGGGTACAACATATTGGAGCACAACACACGCCTACTTTCCATTAATCTATCAGTTCGTCAGACTGCGCATGGGCGCCGGGATACGGCCGCCGCGGGCAATGAATTCATCTGACTTGTATTTATTGACATTGATGATTGGGCAATGGCCGAGGAGGCCGCCGAATTCAACATTGTCGCCAACGTCCTTGCCCGGTACGGGGATGACGCGGACGGCCGTCGTCTTGTTGTTGATCATGCCGATAGCCGCTTCGTCGGCGATGATGGCCGAAATGGTCGAGGCCGGCGTATTGCCGGGGATGGCGATCATGTCGAGGCCGACCGAGCAGACACAGGTCATGGCTTCCAGTTTTTCCAGGCTCAGGCTGCCGCGGCCGACAGCTTCGAGCATGCCCTTGTCTTCACTGACAGGGATAAAGGCGCCAGACAGGCCGCCGACGCGGGACGAAGCCATGAGGCCGCCCTTCTTGACGGCGTCGTTGAGGAGCGCCAGGGCTGCCGTCGTGCCGCAGGCACCGCAGCTTTCCAGGCCCATTTCTTCCAAAATCGATGCGACGCTGTCGCCGACTGCCGGTGTCGGAGCCAGGGACAGGTCGATGATGCCAAAGGGCATGTTGAGGCGCTTCGACGCTTCCATGGCGACGAGCTGGCCGACGCGGGTGATCTTGAAGGCCGTCTTCTTGATGGTTTCAGCGACGACGTCAAAGGGCTGGCCTTTGACCTGTTCCAGGGCGACTTTGACGACGCCCGGGCCGCTGACACCGACGCTGATGCACGAATCCCCATTGGTGACGCCATGGAAGGCGCCGGCCATGAAGGGGTTGTCTTCGACGGCATTGGAGAAGACGACGAGTTTGGCGCAGCCTAAGGCATCCTGGTCCTTCGTCCGTTCGGCCAGGTCCTTGAAGACGCGGCCCATTTCGGCGACGGCATCCATGTTGATGCCGGCCTTCGTCGAGCCGACGGCGACGGAACTGCAGACGAGGTCAGTCACAGCCAGGCTTTCGGCGATGGAGTCGATGAGGATGCGGTCGCCTTTGCTCATGCCCCGTTCGACCAGGGCCGAGAAGCCGCCGATGAAGTTGATGCCGATTTCTTTGGCTGCCTTGTCGAGGGTCCGGGCGATGTCGACGTAACTCGTCAGGTCGCTGGCCCCGGCGACGAGGCTGATGGGCGTCACGGAGACGCGCTTATTGATGATGGGCACGCCGTATTCGCGGGAGATGGCTTCCCCCGTTTCGACTAAGTGTTCACCGTATTTCGTGATTTTATCGTAAATATTGTTGCACAAGGTCTTGCCGTCGCTGGCACAGCAGTCGAGGAGGCTGATGCCCATGGTAATGGTGCGGACGTCAAGGTTGTTCTTCTGAATCATCTGATTCGTTTCAAGTACGTCTTGGATTGTCAGCATATCATTTCTCCTTAGCCTACACGATGCATTGCGTCAAAAATAGCCTGGTTCTGCGCCCGGATTTCAACGCCGAGGGCATCGCCCTTCTGTTTGAGCAAATCCTGTAAGGTATCTAAGGTAATGTCGGAATTATCCATGTCCACGATCATGGCCATGTTGAAAATGCCATCTAAGATGACCTGGTTGATCGTCAAGATATTGACTTTATTTTCTGCCATGATCTGGCTGACGGCGGCGATGATACCAGTGCGGTCCACGCCAACTACGGTGATTACAACTTTCACAGCTGTCCACTCCTTTTCGTTATTAAATTCCATGCTTCCCTATTATAGCACAGGTAGCGTACTGAATTCCACTGTCTGCATACGAAATGATAGAATTGACGACAAACTTGCCACTCTGAGCTATTTATTCAATGCCTTGCTGATGAGGGCCTTGCCTTCTTCCAGGAGCTTGCCAGCCTGGTCAGGCGAAACGAAGCTTTCAGCGTATAATTTGTACAGGTCTTCGGTGCCGGACGGGCGGGCGGCGACCCAGCCGTCGTCGGTCGTGATTTTGACGCCGCCGATGGCGAAATCACCGTACGGGGACTTGGAGAGGACGGCCGTAATGGGGCTGCCGCACAAGGTCTTTTCCGTGACGTCGGCTTCGGTGAGGGCGCTGATCTTGTCTTTTTCTTCCAGCGTCGCCGGCGCATCGCTGCGCATGGTGTAAGGCCGGCCCAGTTTTTCGCAGAGGTCGTTGTAATATTCGATGGGCGATTTGCCCGTGACGGCGCGGATTTCAGCAGCCAGGAGGCACATGATCATGCCGTCCTTGTCGGTCGTCCAGACGCTGCGGTCTTTGGCGATGAACGAGCCGCCGGCACTTTCTTCGCCGGAAAAGGCGATCTTGCCATCTGTATAGAGGGGGCCGAAATATTTGAAGCCGACCGGGACTTCATAGAGCGGGATGTCCAGGAGCTTGGCTGCCCGGGCGAGCATATCCGTCGTGACGACGGTCTTGGCGATGCCCAGGCCTTCGAAATTGCGGTGCGTCATGAGATAATGGGCAGCGACGGTTAAAAAGGCGTTGGCCGAAATCATGCCTTCCGCGCCGGAGACGATACCGAAGCGGTCGTAGTCCGGGTCATTGGCCAGGATGAGGTTATAGTCTGCGGCCTGGCCGGTGACGGCCGACATGACATAGGCCGACGAGCAGTCCATGCGGACCTTGCCGTCGTGGTCGTAATTCATGAAGGTGAACTGCGGGTCATACGTATCGTTGACGAAATCCAGGTCCAGGTGGTACGTGTCGGAAATCTGGTGCCAGTAGTTCATGCCCGACCCGCCCAGGGCGTTGACCAGGATGCGCAATTTAGCGTCGCGGATGGCGTCCATGTCGATGATGGAGTCCAGTTCGGCCACGTAGAGGCCTTTGTAATCGTAAGGGACGACGAAGCGGCTGTCCTTGGCCTGGTCATAGGCCATCATCTGGACGCCTTCGTTGTGGCCGGCCAGGAGTCGGTTGGCTTCCGTTTCGATGGCCTTGGTGATATCCGAGCCAGCCGGGCCGCCGGTGATGGGATTGTACTTGATACCGCCGTGTTCCGGAGGATTGTGGGACGGCGTAATGATCAGGCCGTCAGCCAGACGTTCTTCGCGATGGCTGTTATAGCGCAGGATGGCCCGCGAGACAGACGGTGTCGGCACGAAATCGCCAACGCTGTCGACGTAGGCCGTGACGCCGTTGGCTGCCAGGACGGACAAGACCGTTTCATAAGCCAGTTTCGACAGATAATGGGTATCTTCGCCGACGAACAGCGGCCCTTCGGCGCCGAACTGCTTGCGGAAGTTGCAGACAGCCTGGGTAATAGCCGCCACGTGGTCCTGCGTAAAGCTGCCGTTGCCGGCCTGGCCGCGATGGCCTGATGTGCCGAAACGGACCTGCTGATGAGGATTCGCCACATCGGGATGCGTCGTATGATATGCCGCAGCGATGGCTTTCAAATCAATGTAGTCTTCTTTTCTTACTTTGGTACCTGCCAATTCATGTACTGCCATACTATCACCTGCTTCATTATTTTGACAATCGCACAGCGATTTTATACAATAAGGACGAGTATGCGGGGTTCCATCCCCCACTCCCCATGGCTGTACGTCATCATTGTTATAGTTTACATTCATTATAACAAAAAATGTATCAATATCCTAGATATATAAGGAAGAAAGGTGATTTGCATGACAAAATTTATTTCCTGGAACGTCAACGGCCTGCGGGCTGTCATGAAGAAAGGCTTCATGGATACGTTCCAAGCCCTCGACGCCGACGTCTTCTGCCTGCAGGAAACGAAGCTCCAGGCCGGCCAGATCGACCTGGACCTGCCGGGCTATGAACAATACTGGAACTATGCCGACCGCAAAGGCTACAGCGGCACGGCCATCTTCACCCGCCTGTCTCCCCTGTCCGTCCGCTACGGCATGGGCATCGACGAGCACGACCACGAAGGGCGCCTGATCACCCTGGAATTCCCGGAATACTATTTCGTGACCTGCTATACACCCAATTCCCAGAGCGAACTGGCCCGCCTGCCGTACCGCATGAAATGGGAAGACGACTTCCGCCAGTACCTGCTGGAACTGCACCGGGACAAGCCGGTCATCGTCTGCGGCGACCTCAACGTGGCCCATGAAGAAATCGACCTCAAGAACCCCAAGACGAACCATAAGAACGCCGGCTTCTCCGACGAAGAACGGCAGAAGATGACGGACCTCCTGGCGGCGGGCTTCACCGATACGTGGCGCTACTTCTACCCCGATGTGACGGGCATCTATTCGTGGTGGAGCTACCGTTTCAAAGCCCGTCAGAACAATGCCGGATGGCGCATCGACTACTTCCTGACTACGAAGGACCTCGACGACCGGCTGGAAAAAGCCGCCATATACACCGACATCACCGGCAGCGACCACTGCCCGGTCGGTCTGGAATTGAAATGATTTTTTTCGCAAAGGAGCGATACGTATGTTAAAGAAATTGACCACAGCCTTACTGGCCTGCACGGCTTTTGCCCTGCCCCAGGCCTTTGCCTTGTCCGTCCTGCCCGAAGCCGGTGTCAGCCTCGGCGTCGGCACAAAAGAACAGTACGCCGAAGCCAAAGTCCTGCCGCGGACGACCATTGGCTATAAACGGGCCGACCGCGACCAGTACGGCAACCAGAACGACATCTATGCCAAATACAATGTCATCGGTTCGAAAGTCCAGCTCCTCGGCGGCTGGCGCAACAACATCGACGAACAGTCGAGCTCGACGTCCTTCTACGGCGGCATCGGCGTCGCTGCGCCGCACATCCTGGGCCTCCAGCCCTATGCGACCTACGTCAAGGGCTCGCACTTTGCCGAAGCCCAGGCCGGCCTCAATTACAACATCGCCTTCGGCTGGGGCCTGAACGTCAATTACCATAACTACATGCCCGAAGACGGCGACAACGAACACGGCGTCGGCGCCGGCGTGACCTTCCATTTTTAAAGGCCGCAGTTCGCAGGCCGCAGGCCGCATCGTAGGGGCGCATCGTAAGTGCCGTCCCAGGGGCGGCAAAAGGCAACCTCTCCGGCCCTATGGGCCACCTCTCCTATCAGGAGAGGCTTAAGGCTCCCTTTATAGGGGAGCTGGCAGCGTAGCTGACTGAGAGGTTGCTTGCCATTATAAAAAAGGGCTTGTCGCATTAAGCTATTTTAGCTTCGTGCGACAGCCCACTTTTTTATTCT